>ULYM01057075.1_pt1 | contig 29372 bp, 27 predicted proteins | sample 1962141 | NCBI WGS metagenome assembly ULYM01 (sample SAMEA4835862, study PRJEB28245) | human gut metagenome | biome: gut microbiome; material: fecal sample | place: Denmark | collected 2008
TGTTGCAGGAATTGAAAGCTGCGAAAGAGGTGGGCGATTTCACCGACCTGGGTATCGAACCGTGGTTGACTCGTTTGGAAAATGCGGAAACTTTATTCTTGAACGCTACGGATGCCAAAGTGCAGGAAGAGGCTACGCGCGAAGCAGGGCTTTCGAAGCAGGCTCGCCAAGCTGCCGACGATGCTTACCGGAAATTGGTGGATATCGTCAACATGCTGGCTGCGATGCACGGTGATGAGAAATTCGCGGCCTTCATCGGTAACGTGAATGCCCTCGTCGAACAACAACGCACGAAATTGAAAACCCGTGCCACAAACAGCGCGAAGAAAGAAGACAAGGCGTGATCAAGTTCTAAACGGACGGATATATCAGCAAACAAGGTTTCAGACATATCGATGGAAGATGATCTGAAACCTTGTTTGTTTATAATATTAAGACCTTATACATTATAATACTGTTCCCAGCCTTTGCGCGGCGGTTCGCCTACGAGCATCTGGTTGGCAAACGGATCGTTGGTGATCTGTTTGGTATCGCGGTCGAATACCAGCTTGCGGTTCAGTCGCTGCGCCAAAACACCCAGGCAAAATACCTGACTTAACGGACCGGCGATCTCGAACGGCGAACGGGTCTTTTCTTTTCCTTGGCAAGCCAGCAGGAAGTTGGCATAATGGTTAGACGGGCTCTTCGGAACTTCCGGCAGTTTGGAAGCCATTTCTTTGGCCTTTTCTTCCGGAATGATCGACAACGTGCTGCCGTGTGAACCTCCTTTGAAAGTCAATTCCTTCGAATAAATTTCTTTACCCGGATTCAACTTGGCAGGCTGGATCTTTCCTCCGGCAACGGTCGGAATATTCGGATCGATTTCCGAAACGCCATAACCTTCGGGCACAGCCGGAATATTATCCAGTCCGTCGTACCAGGTTACATCTACTGCCGGCATGTTGCCTCGTTCGGGGAAGCGGAACAACAACGTAGAAGACATTGGGTAGAAGAACGGATTATGATCTTTCAGATAAAGCGGATTGACTTCTGTCGGTAATCCCAGATCGAGGAACTCGTGGGCTGTATCCAGGATATGTGCTCCCCAGTCGCCCAGCGCTCCCATACCGAAGTCATACCAGCAACGCCATTGCCCTAAATGATAATCGTGATTATAGTCGTGATATTGACAAACCCCCAGCCAGGTATCCCAGTCCATTGTTTCCGGAACAGGCTCGCCCATCGGCATGTGTTTGATATGCGGGTTCCAGCCGTGCCAGCGACGCGGACTGTTCATGTGCGCCGTAATGGCTGTCACATCTTTAATGATGCCAGCTTCTTTCCAGGCTTTAAACTGGAAGTAATTGGCTTCGGAGTGGCCCTGGTTACCCATCTGGGTGACTACTCCGTATTTCTTGGCAGCACGCATCATCACTTCGATCTCGTTGAAGGTACGTGCCATCGGTTTTTCTACATAAACGTGTTTTCCGTGTGCCATGGCTTCAATAGTGATCGGGAAGTGCGCATGGTCGGGAACACCCACCGTAACCGCATCGATCTTGTCTGCCATCTGGTCAAACATCTGCCGGAAGTCTTGGAAACGGGGCACTTTCGGGAACATCGAGATCAGTTCCTGCGTATGCTTGGCTCCCATATCCACATCACAGAGAGCGACTACGTTACACAGTCCGGTATTGTATAATTCTTTGGCAATTTCGCCACCGCGGTTTCCGATACCGATAAAGGCTATGTTTACTCGGTCGTTGGCACTGACGAACGGATTCTTAGGCATGGTACTCGCTTTTGCCGGAATCCAGAAGGACGGAATCACTGAAGCGGCCGATAGTGCCAGCGCGCTTTTCAGGAACTTTCTACGGGATATTTCTGAATGCATCATGATTAAAGGAATGATTTAAGTCAACTATTATAGATAATTTTGTCGTAAAGATAGCATTTTTATGGAAGATTCATGATGTTTTCCAACAAATTACAGAAAGAAGTGATAAAAGATTGTGAAAAAATCGCTTACTTTGCAAGCTGATAAATCAAGCTAGAAAAGATTATTAAAAGATTCGATATGGCACAAGAAGATGTTTTTAAGAAATTAGTATCGCACTGTAAAGAATACGGTTTTGTATTCCCTTCATCCGAAATTTATGATGGCCTGGGTGCTGTTTATGATTATGGACAGAACGGTGTGGAGTTGAAGAACAACATTAAGAAATACTGGTGGGATAGCATGACTTTGCTGCATGAGAACGTAGTAGGTATCGATTCGGCTATCTTTATGCACCCGACAATCTGGAAAGCTTCCGGCCATGTGGATGCTTTCAATGATCCGTTGATCGATAACAAAGATTCCAAGAAACGCTATCGTGCCGATGTCCTGATCGAAGATCATCTGGCTAAGATAGAAGAAAAGATAAATAAGGAAGTAGCCAAGGCTGCCAAGAAGTTTGGCGATGCTTTTGACGAGGCTCAGTTCCGTGCCACCAATCCGCGTGTGTTGGAACACCAGGCAAAGTGGAATGAAATCCACGAACGCTATTCAAAGGATATGAACGATTCGAACTTCGAGGATTTGCGTCAGCTGATTCTGGATTGCGAAATCGTTTGTCCGATTTCAGGTACTCGTAACTGGACGGATGTTCGTCAGTTCAACCTGATGTTCTCTACAGAAATGGGTTCAACAGCTGATGGTTCAATGAAGGTTTACCTGCGTCCGGAAACGGCTCAGGGTATCTTTGTGAACTTCCTGAACGTACAAAAGACAGGCCGTATGAAGATTCCGTTCGGTATTGCTCAGATTGGTAAGGCATTCCGTAACGAGATCGTTGCCCGTCAGTTTATCTTCCGTATGCGTGAGTTCGAACAAATGGAAATGCAGTTCTTTGTTCGTCCGGGCGAAGAAATGGAATGGTTCAAGAAATGGAAGGCTACTCGTTTGAAATGGCACCAGGCATTGGGATTGGGCAACGAGAAATATCGTTATCATGATCATGAAAAGTTGGCTCACTATGCGAATGCCGCTACTGATATCGAATTCGAAATGCCGTTCGGTTTCAAGGAAGTGGAAGGTATTCATAGCCGTACCAACTTCGACTTGAGCCAGCATGAGAAATTCTCTGGAAAGAAGATCCAATATTTCGATCCGGAATTGAACCAGAGTTATACTCCGTACGTTATCGAAACTTCTATCGGTGTGGACCGTATGTTCCTGAGTGTGATGGCCGGTTCTTATTGCGAAGAAACATTGGAAAATGGTGAAACACGTGTTGTTTTGAAGTTGCCGGCAGCGTTGGCTCCGATCAAGCTGGCTGTTCTTCCGTTGGTGAAGAAAGACGGTCTGCCTGAAAAAGCAGAAGAAATCATGCAGATGTTGCGTTTCGATTTCCGTTGCCAGTACGACGAAAAGGATTCAATCGGTAAGCGTTATCGTCGTCAGGATGCTATTGGTACTCCTTATTGTATCACTGTCGATCACGATACATTGAAAGATAATTGCGTAACGATCCGTTTCCGTGATACAATGGAACAGGAACGTGTCAGCATCGACCAGTTGCATAGCATTATCTCTGAGAAAGTAAGCATGAGAAGTTTGTTGAAGAAAATAGTAGAAGAATAACATGAAAAAGTATTGGCACATTACATGGATGTTGGTAGTCATGCTGTTCACATTGGCGGCATGCAGTGATGATGATGATAAAATAGTAATTGATGAGGCTTGGAAAGAAATAAATCTGGCTGCCTTCGATGCCCGTTTGCAGGATGCAAAGACAGATATGTCTTTGTTCACGATCAATTCTGAAAGTGGTAACGGACAAATCATCTGTAAGATCCTGAAGAAAGGCGAAGGTACGGAGACGATCTATTATACAAGTAAAGTCAATTGCTATTATAAAGGTTGTTTTGTGACCAATGAAGATGGAGATGTTATTAGTGACCGGAATAATGTGCTGGCAGAAGGCGAAGTTTTTGATTCTCGTTTGCGAGAAAACGGTGATGATCCTGCGTTGATGACTGGTGGATCAACAATCATTGTTAATGGTCAATCGCAAAGTACAACTGATGGATTTGCTACCGCCTTACAGCATATGCACGAAGGGGATATCTGGGAAGTCTGGGTGCCTTATCAATTGGGATATGGCGTTTCCGGATCAGGAAGTATCAAGCCTTATACAACATTGGTTTTCCAAGTTGAAGTAAAGGAAATCGTTGAACAATAACGACATTTGTAAAATAGCCGGTTTTTAAGTCAGAGAACGGCAATATCTAAAAATAGAGAGCTTCTACCTCAATACTTATGAGGTGGAAGCTTTTTCTTTATATATACTTACCTTCCTTTTGTCACCTCGGTTGATGATTAAGAAATGAAACTTGTTCATTGTCCATTCTCAATTGAGCATTGTCCGTTTCCGAACACTTGTTGGAAATGCTTCTCTTGTATATCAATGATTTATCTTTTTGGCACGGCTTTTGCCCCTTGGTTGGCAAACAAGATTATTTAAGAAGAAAGTCGTATGGATAGAGAAATATCAAAAGAACAACGGAATCGGGAGAAACGCCGGATGTGGATGAAATGGGGCGGAATGGTTGTGGTTGGTATAGCAGCCGTGATAGCCTTGATGCAGCTGATGCAGGAAAGTCTGCATGAGCGGGATATTGTCTTTTCGGTGGTAGATGAGGGCAGTATCGATGTGTCGGTGAGTGCTTCGGGCAAGGTCGTTCCGGCATTCGAGGAGATTATCAATTCGCCCATCAATTCCCGTATTTTGGAAGTGTATAAGAAAGGAGGAGATTCGGTAGAGATCGGGACACCGATCTTACGCCTGGATTTGCTGAGTGCGGAAACGGATTATAAGAAGCAGCTCGATGAAGTGCAGATGAATGAACTGAAGTTGGAACAGCTGCGAATCCAGAACCGGAGCAAACTGTCGGAAATGGAAATGCAGTTGAAAGTCTCTCGGATGGAACTGAATCGGAAAGCGGTGGAACTGCGCAACGAACAGTACTTGGATAGTCTGGGTGCCGGAACGACCGATAAGGTGCGTCAGGTAGAACTGGATTATAATGTGAGTAAACTGAAACTGGAAGAGGATGAACAGAAGTTTATCAACGAACAGGCGACGGCTGATGCCGACCTCAAAGTGAAAGAACTGGAACTGAATATTGCCCGCAAGACGTTGGCAGAAACCAAACGAACCCTCGATGATGCCCGGATCAAAGCGCCTAGGAAAGCGATTCTGACGTATGTTAATACAGAAATTGGTGCGCAGGTAGCGCAAGGAGAGAAAGTGGCGGTTGTATCGGATTTGTCGCATTTCAAGATTGAAGGCGAGATTGCGGATACGTATGGCGACCGGATTGCTGCCGGCAGCCGGGCTGTGGTGAAAGTCGGAAAGGAAGAATTGGCGGGTACGGTGACGGATGTTACTCCGTTGTCGAAGAATGGCGTGATGTCTTTCTCAGTCCGTTTGGAACAGGATAATCACAAGCGGCTTCGTTCGGGCTTGAAAACGGATGTGTATGTCCTGACAGCTGTGAAGGATTCGGTGATGCGTATTGCCAACGGCAGTTATTACGTTGGTCCGGGTGAATACGAACTGTTTGTCCGTTCGGGAAATGAGTTGTTGAAGCGGAAAGTCCAGCTGGGCGACAGCAATTATGAACTGGTAGAAGTCGTCGGTGGATTGAAGCCCGGCGATCAGGTCGTTGTTTCAGACATGAGCAATTATAAGAATAAGAGAAAGATGAAATTGGAGAAATAGAGGAAACAAAGAAACAAGTTGACAAGTTAACAAGGTCAGAAAGGTATTCAAAACCTTGTCAACTCGTCAACTGGTTAACTTAAAACTTATCAACTTATAAACTTAACATATATGCTTAAACAATACATCAAACAGGCATTTCAGATGCTGAAAGAGAACCGGCTGGTGAGTACGATCTCGATTACGGGAACAGCCATTTCCATTACGATGATCATGATGGTTGTGCTGGTGCTGCAAGTACAGGTGGCCAATTATTATCCGGAGGAACACCGCGACCGGATGCTTTATGTGGAAAATGGAACGTTGGTGAGGATGAAGGAGAATACGGGTAATTGGAGTTCCGGCAATATGTCGATAGAAGCCGTGAAGGAATGTTTCTATACGCTACAGTCCCCTGAGTTTGTGACTGCTTATGCGGTATTGCAATTCACGGTGTCGCTGCCGGACAAGCGGAATTACATGGCGCATCCGGTGAAACTGACTGACACGGGTTTTTGGAAAGTCTTCTCTTTTCATTTTGTGGCAGGTGCGCCTTTTACGGAAGCTGATGTAGCTTCTGGAGTTCCGCAGGCTGTTATTACGGAACCTTTGGCTCGGCGGCTGTTTGGTACGATTGATAATATTATCGGAAAAGAAATTCGCCTAGATGTGAAACCTTACCGGGTATGTGGAGTCGTGGAAGAAGTCAGTAAAGCGGCTGCATCTGCTTTTGCCGATGTTTGGATTCCTTATACGACGAACGAATCTTGTCAATCTTCCTTTAATGAAAATATGGTAGGTTCATTTAGGGTTCTTCTATTGGCCAAAGCACAGGGGGATTTTGACGTGATCCGACAGGAGTTGAAGCAGCAGATCACTCGTTACAATGCTACCAAAGAAAAGTATGAAATCTCCTTCTTCGAGAATCCCATCACGCAATGGGACAAGGCGATGGGAACAGATGGACAGAACTTTGTGGACTGGAAAGACTTCTGGTTGGAAACAGGTGGGGCAATGCTCTTTTTGTTGCTCGTACCGGTACTAAACCTGCTGGGCGTGACGCAGTCTTCCATCCGGAAGCGGCAGGCGGAAATTGGCGTTCGCAAAGCTTTCGGTGCTACAAGCGGGAATATCGTCCGGCAGGTTTTATACGAGAATGGGTTAATGTCTTTGCTGGGTGGTATGATCGGGTTGCTACTCTCGTGGTCACTATTCCCGTTGTGTAAGGATTTCCTGCTCAAGGCAAGCGATACAACATTACGTGCCGAAATGTTGTTCCGCCCCGAGGCTTTCGTCCTTGCCTTGCTCTTTTGTATGTTGATCAATCTGCTTTCGGCAGGTTTACCAGCTTGGTGGATTTCGCGTAAACCAATTTGTGAGGCCTTGAAGAATGGAGAGGAAACGAATAAATAACGATAAAACAGGACTTATATGATAAAGCATCTTTTGACTTTGATTTGGAACCAACGAAACGGGAATATTTGGATCTTCCTGGAATTACTATTGGTAACGGCTATGTTGTGGGTGATGGCCGATTCCTTGTTGGTTGATACGTACACTTACCGGCAACCGATAGGTGTGGATACGCAGCATACGTATCTTCTTTCTTATGGATTGACAGATGATGCAACAGAATTGGGTATAGAGCAAAATACCCAAGCAACCCAAGATTTGTTGCAATTACTCAGGAATTTACGGCAATGCCCGGAAGTAGAGGCGGTCAGCCTTTCTAATATAGCTGTCCCTTATACGTATAGTCGTGGCTGGTCTGGCTTGATGCCGGTTGAGGATACAGCCAGTATCTCTTATGCATATAGGGTACGGTATGTTGATTTGGAGTATTTTCGTGTATTTAAGGTCAAGGATAAAGAGGGTCGTCCGCTTTATGACCAAGTTCTGAAGAATCCCGGAGAGATTGTGCTCTCTGATACCTTGGATGAGATCTTCTTTCCGGAAGGTTCGGGGCGTACTCAAAGAGAAGTGAAATGGGGTCCGAAATCTACGGAGAGCATGAAAGTCTCCGCTGTTTCAGCACCACTGAAAGAGATGGATTTTGATACATATCAACCTACTTATTATTACGTGTGGAGAACAGAACAGGACTTTTTGAATGAGGTTGCGGAAAATGATATTCGGTTCTATAATTGTTTGTTCCGCATGAAAAAGGATTATTCCCAACAAGAAATGGAAGCCTTCTTGCAACAAGAAAGCGAGCGTTTGCAAGTAGGAAATGTATATGTGTCGAGCGTAAAACCCATCAGTGAATATCGTGCCGACATGTTGAAGCCTCGTTTGGATAACCAGAAGAAAAAGATTGCCATGGTCGGTTTTATGCTGGTAAATATCTTCTTCGGGATTGTCGGTACCTTCTGGTTACGCACGCAGTCACGGCGGGCAGAAATCGGTTTGCGGGCAGCCTTGGGTGCTTCGAAAAGACAGTTGCGCCGGGAATTATTCCTCGAAGGACTTTTCCTGTTGGCTCTGACGTTGCCATTCCTGCTGATCTTTTGGGTAAATATGTTGTACCTGGATATGCCCGATACGTATCGGCTGGCTTATACCTGGTGGCGCTTCCTGATTACCTTATCGGTTTCCTATCTGTTGATGGGCGGTATGATTTACTTGGGTATCCGTATTCCAGCCAACAAGATTACCCGGATGAATCCGGCAGAAACATTGCATTATGAATAGAAAAACAAGAGGACGAGTTGACACGTGGACAAGGTCAGAAAGGTGTTCAAAACCTTGTCAACTCGTCAACTGGTTAACTTGTCAACTTATAAACTAACAAACTTTAAAACTTAAATAATATGATCACATTAACAAACTTAGAGAAAGTATATCGGACAAAAGAGATTGAAACTGTAGCATTGGAAAATGTAAACCTGACAGTAGATAAAGGTGAATTCCTGAGTATTATGGGACCATCTGGTTGCGGAAAGTCAACCCTGCTGAATATTATGGGATTGCTTGATCAGCCAACGCGTGGAACGGTAGAGATTGCCGGTGTACAAACCGCATCGATGGACGATAAGCAACTGGCGGCTTTCCGTAACAAGACACTGGGCTTTGTCTTCCAGTCTTTCCATCTGATCAATTCCCTCAATGTACTGGATAACGTAGAGCTGCCGCTTTTGTACCGGCCGCATGTATCAGCCAAAGAACGCCGGGAAGCAGCCATCGCCGTCTTGGAGAAAGTGGGTCTGTCACACCGTATGCGTCATTTCCCGACACAGCTTTCCGGAGGTCAGTGTCAGCGTGTCGCTATTGCCCGTGCCATTGTCGGGAATCCGGAAATCATCCTGGCCGACGAGCCGACCGGTAACTTGGACTCCAAGATGGGAGCAGAAGTCATGGAAATCCTGCATAAGCTGAATCAGGAAGACGGACGTACTATCGTCATGGTAACACACAATGAAAACCAGGCGAAGCAGACTTCACGCATTGTGCATTTCTTTGATGGACGGCAGATTCAATAATGGAGGTACAAGTTGACGAGTTGACAAGTTGACAAGGATACCAAGCTATCGGATAAAGTGCCTTCTTGTTAACGGATAAACTAACAAACTTAAAAACTTAAAAACTTTCCAAGTATGCCAAGCATAAACTCATATATCAAACAATCCTGGCGGTTGCTGAGGCAAAATCGGCTGGCGGCCTTGCTTTCCATCTTAGGAACAGCTTTGGCGATTTGCATGATCATGGTCTTTGTGATCTTGTTTATAGCCAATACAGCAGCCTTTAAGCCGGAAAGTCATCGTGCGGATACCTATTACGTCACGTATGTAAAGGTGGAAGGAAAGACTGACGGACGGCGCATAGGCCTGACTTCTTTAGGCCTGCCTTTTATCAAGGAATGCTTTTATCCGTTGCAGTCGGCCGAAGTCGTCACGGCTGTGGTTCGTGATAGATGGCAGAAACAAACCTTGCTGTCGATGGATGGAAGGAATACGGTCACTGCCTCTATTCTGGAAACCGATACGGCTTTCTGGCACTTATACGACTTTACCTTTGTGGCCGGAAATCCTTTTTCGAAAGCTACTTTTGAGAGCGGATTGCATGAAGCCGTTATCAGTGAAAAAGTGGCCCGATCCATTTTCGGGACCGAACAGGCCGCAGGAAAGGAACTGAAGATTAACTTCCAGGTTTACCGGGTGTGCGGCGTGGTGAAAGACGTATCGCGCTTTGCCGATAAAGCCTGGGCAGACGTATGGATTCCTTATACCGCCGGAACGAAGCTGTCTTATAACGGGGAAGGAGTCATAGGCTCCTTCGAATGTTATATGCTCTTAAAGAAAGGGCATAAACGGGACGAATTACGGCAGGAACTGCTGAAGCGCATCGACAATTATAATGCCGGCCTTTCGGATATGAAGGCAGATATCCTGCACCAGCCTTTCTCTCAGTTGGAAAACTGGAAGGGAGTGGGAGAATATACGGGAGAACCGGTGGGCAAAATGTTTCTGCGGTATGGGGTGATCGCATTTATCATCCTGTTGGTGCCGGCACTGAATATCTCCGGTATTATCCTGGCATGGACACGCAAACGGATTCCTGAATTTGCCTTGCGACAAGCTTATGGAGCAACGAGGCAGCGTATTATGTCGCAAGTCCTGCTAGAGAATCTGTTAGTGACATTGATTGGCGGCTTGTTGGGATTTATACTTTCGTATGTCGCTCTTGCCTGCATGGGCGACTGGCTGATGATTACCTCGTTAGGGCAGGAACAGCTTTCGCTCCAGATGGTAAACGGCTGGGTATTTATCGCAGTTTTTATTCTGTGTCTATTGTTAAACCTGCTTTCGGCTGTATTCCCGGCCTGGAAAGCGACTCGGCAGCAAATCTCCGAGGCTTTAAACAGTTAATGGTATGATCGCTTCAATGATTCGACAGATGTGGAACGAGCGGAAAGCCAATGTGCTGATTCTGCTGGAACTGCTGGTTGTCTTCAGTTGTCTGCTTTATGCGGCAGATTATCTGTATGTGAAATACAAGGAATACAAACAGCCTTTGGGGTTTGACATTTCGCATGTGTATAAAGTCTGGCTGGGTGTTGTGCCGGCAACCAGTGCGGATTATGACGCAACGGACACGCATACGACCCACGGCATGACGGATTTCTATACCATATATGATCGTCTGGCAAAAGACCCGAGGGTGGAATCGGTATGTTATACCGGCGGAAACCATTTCCATTATATGTATTTCAACCAGTTCGCTACTTTTCATGGCAAAGGTCTAAAGCGTTATGGTTATGTACGTGACGTGGATCCTTCGTATTTCCGTGTTTTCAAGGTAAAGACTGCCGACGGACAATCGTGGGAAAAACTTGAGAAAACCTTGGAGAACAATGGCATCGTCGTCACCTCTTCTGTAGCCAAGGCTTATTATGGTAGTCCGGTTGAAGGACGAGGAAAAGAAATCTGGATTACGGATCAGGGTTATGCCGACAGTGTTGCCTATCGTATTGGTGAAGTCTGCGAACCTCAGCGGTATTCGGAGTTTTCCTCTTACGATTATGCTTATTATCGTAATTTGGGAGGTCGTGATGAATTAATGCAATATGATGTCAATACAGCAACATACTTGAATCTGTTTATACGGATGAAACCTTCGGCAGACAAACCTGAGCTTATGCAGCAGTTCAGGAAAGATATGGAACAGCAACTGAGACTGGGAAACATATATCTGTCTGATGTCACTCCCATGAGTTATTACCGGGAAGAAATGTTACGCTCTGTTTTGGACAATATCCGTTTATATGTGGTCGCTGTATGTTTCTTGTTGTTTAATGTCTTGCTGGGCGTTGTCGGAACATTCTGGTTCCGTGCCCGGCAGCGTATTCCGGAGATTGGTTTGCGCATGGCGGTAGGAGCTTCCAGATCCGTTATCTTTATCCAATTGATAGGAGAAGGTTTGATGCTGCTGGCTGTTGTCACTCTACCGGCCTTGTTGATTTATGCTAATTTGGGTCAATTGGATGTGCTGACTGCTACTTCGATGGGTCTTCCCATGATAGATCGCCTTGTACATAGTTTCCTGATGGCTTTCCTGACATTGGCCATGATGATTGTAGCGGGTATCGTATTTCCGGCAAAACAGGCAGCCCGGTTAAATCCGACAGAAGCCTTGAAAGATGAATAATAAACTAAACAAGCTAAAATGACAACCATAAATCTGTATTTCAAACAAGCCTGGCAACTGATGAAACAAAACCGTTTCTTCAGTGCCGTTTATATCATCGGAACCGGACTGGCGATTTCGATGGTGATGGTGTTGGCGGTAGTGTATCACATTCGTACCGCTAATATAGCGCCGGAAGTACATCGGGACCGGATGGCGTATATGGATCAAATTTCTTATGTCTATAACGAGGGCAATAGTACTTGGAACAGTGGTCTGGGTATTCGTTTTGTGAAAGAGGTAATACAAACCTTGAAGACACCGGAGGCTATTGCTGTTACTACCGCGCCATTCTTTCAATTCTTTCAAGGAGGTGAGATGTTTGCTTCTGTTCCGGGGATAGACATGCAACCCAAGATTATGTATATGGGCTGTAATCCGGCATTTTGGCAAGTCTATGATTTTCATTTCCTGTATGGAAAGCCATTTACGGAATCCGATTTTGAATCGGGTGTGAGAACGGTTGTTTTATGCCGTTCCATGGCACGTCAGTTCTTTGGTAAGGAAGATGTCATCGGACAAACTATCCAGCTGAATGAAGTGGAATATCGGATTTGTGGGGTGGTAGAAGATGTGTCCGGTACGTTGGAAGATACGTATGCGCAGGTTTGGATTCCTTATACTTCTATGTCGAGTCTGGCGAATGAATCAGTCAGTGAACGTGAAGTGACGGTGGGAAAATTGCAGGCGAATATCTTACTGCGTAATAAAAAGGATCTTCCTGCAGTACAGGCGGAATTGGATCAGGCTGTCAAACGCTATAACACGACGTTGGCAGAAGGCGAAGTAAAGAATGCGATGATTCAACCGACAACCTTTACGATCATGGGTGTCAGCAGTTCGAAGGCTTATGGGGCGATGGCTCTTTTCCTTTTGCTCTTTCTGCTGGTTCCGGCTTTGAATATATCCGGACTGAACGCTTCGCATATTCAGGACCGGATGGAAGAGATAGGTATTCGTAAAGCTTTTGGGGCACCTCGAAGTACGTTGTTCGGGCAGATATTCGTGGAAAACCTGTTACTGATGTTCCCTGGTAGCGTGGCCGGTTTACTTTTCTCTTACGGATTAGTCGCTTTGTATAAGCATATCCTGTTGGTAAGCAACTATCAAATGATGGTTATAGGTTTGGGAGAGACCATTACATTATCAGTCGGGATGTTGATGAACTGGCAAGTTTTCCTGTCCGCTATCGTGGTTTGCCTGGTGCTGAATCTACTCTCTTCATTAGTTCCGGTGTGGAACGCCATCCGCTCGGATATTGTCAATGCCTTGAATATGTAGAACCTGTAAAAACATGGATCGTATGATTGTACATTTATTGAAGATTATCCGTGCACAATTCCGCAGTAATTTGTGGATATTGGCTGAGTTGATGGTGGTGTTTGTCGCTTTATGGATTATGACTGACTATTTCATTACCCAATATACGTTATATCATCGCCCGGTTGGGTTTGAAACCGATCGAGTTTACCAAGCTGTCGTTTCTTTACGTTCGTCCGATTCTCCTCAGTTTATCGTTTATCCGGAAGACAGTGAAGAACCGAAGCTGAACTTCGATCGTATTGTGGAACGTATCCGGCAGCATCCGGATGTGGAAGCTGTGGCTTTATCGATGTATTCGTTACCCTATACACATTCCAATAGTATGTATGACCTTCGGAAAGACAGTGTGAAGTTATGGAATATCCGGCGATATAATATCAGTCCGGATTATTTCCGTGTATTCCATATTCTTCCGGTAACAGGTGGCTCTCCGGATGAACTGGCACAACGGCTTAATCAATCGGGATTGATTATCTCGGCAAACTTGGCTGAAACCTTTTTCGGTCGGACGAATGTTGTGGGTGAAGAGTTAATACAAGGAGAGGATACGCTTAAAATTGTAGCTGTCACGGAATCTGTCCGCAATGATGAATACAATGAATGGTTACCTTATGCTTGGTTTAGCCTAATAGAGTCTCCTCGTGATGGTATTGTTCCGGAAAGTACATGCATTCAAATGCAAATCTCTTTCCGTATCCGCCCGAATGTCGAGACGGCAGGTTTTGAGGAACGCTTTATGAAAGAGATGCGCCGCCAGTTACAGGCGGGGAATTTCTGGGTGTCTGATGTACAGAGTTATAATGATATTCGGGAGCAGTTCCTGGAGAGGACTTCCAATTCGAGCGGACAACAGGTGATTTCGTCGGTGATGCTCTTCTTGTTGGTTAATGTTTTCCTAGCAGTGATCGGTTCGTTCTGGTTTCGTGTGAACCGCCGGAAGGAAGAATTGGGATTACGTATGGCGATGGGCTCGTCGCGTACCGGCTTGCTTCGGTTTACCATCACCGAAAGTTTGCTGCTCCTTACACTGGCTGCGCTACCCGCCCTCTTCATATGTGGAAACCTGATGTATGCCGATTTGGTATCAGCCTCGGCAGCCGACGAACGACTTCTCCGTTTCTTTGAAGTCTCGCTGATCACCTGGTTGTTATTAGCCTTTATCATTGTCTTGGGAGTCTGGTATCCGGCGCAAAAGGCAGCCCATATTGCTCCTGCCGATGCCTTGCGGGCAGAGTAGTGTAAAAAGCCGGCGTATTTTCATCAATTTACGCCGGCTTTTGATGAAAATACGCCGGGAAATAATCAAAACACTTAGCCTTTATTTTGAAAACTGGCGAGAATCAAAAACGAAAGTAACGAGAATCGGAATAGATATTCGTTACTTTCGTTTTTATATGTCCTATCATTCCGGAAGAGACCTTACTTTCAGTTTGTCAAATCATCTTTCATCTTTTATCTATCTTTTTGTAAGACTGATAGATGATGTGATTCAAGTTATAAAGCATGTCCTGCTTGATAAGATGCGTATTGATAACTGGTATTTTCGTAATACATGGAGCTGTTGTAATTGTCAATTTTAGGAACAATCCATGAATTATAAACCTCAATAAGAGTAGTGATAATATCTTTATGAGACCTACGGGCAACTTCAGAGATAAGCCGCTGCATTACCTTTCCAATATCCCAATAAGTTGGAATATTATCTTCAGCATCGGCAACATTGTTGTAACTGCCGTTTGTAATACCATATTTTGTTACAATCTCGTGGGTTACTTTGTTTATATTCTCACAATGATAGACTTCTGCAAGTTCGTAATAATGTTTTATCCCTTTTGGGCCTAACGCGTTTACGATGGTTTTCCGTTCGTTATTTGTTTGTCGCCCCACATACTCAATTAAGCTACATACAAAAAACAAATCGTTTAATTGTTTATCTTCACGTCCATTCATTTTTTATCTCCTCATATCCTTTAAATGTAAGACATGTCAATGCTTGAGATGTACAAAAATTAATTTGATGCGTTGGATATTTGAACTTGGCTAATACCCAAAATTGCTCTCGGGTAATTACACCATTCATAAAATCTGCTACATAATTATATATCTGATCATTAGCCATGGCTCCAATAACAATATCAAAAGAATGTGATTCTCCATTGCGACAGGCAACAATGAAATCAAGCCATTCATCTGTCATTTCTTTAAAGTAAAGAGTTTTCAGATGATTATTGGGTTGATATTCATATATGTTTACAATGGGAGTATCATAGCGCTTTGCCCATTTCTGAGCCTGTTTTCTTATCTCGGTACAATAGAATCCGTCTCCAAAATCTTTCGTAAATTGACCTTTCAAGATTTGGGGTGAAAGAATCTTTGTATAACTTCCATGATATATTTCCATATAGTTAACCTATGAATGATGCGTCATAATGTATTTGTGAATAAATATCCTTAGGATTATACAAAGATATAAAACTAACTATATATCTAAAGAGTATATTTAAAAAAATCCTTTGTCGTCCGAAACCGAACCAACTGTCCGAAACCGAACACCGTATCCCTCTGCCTTAGATTGATAATCAGTCAGATATATTTATGGCATGGCATTTGCTCCTCTGTTGGAAAAAGAAATGGATATGAAACGGATTTGGATTTTGTGTTTAATTTATATCATAGGAGTATGTGATAACAGCTATGCGGAGGAGGTGGATGCCCGGACAGTCTCTCTTTCGTTGACGGATGCTATTCGGTTAGCGCAATTGCAGTCGGTCGATGCGGCCGTCGCCTTAAACGAATTGAAAACGGCGTATTGGGAATACCGGACGCACAAGGCCGAGCAATTGCCGGAGGTGATCTTCACCGGCACATTGCCTTCGTATAGCAAGCAATACTCCAAATACCAGCAGTCGGACGGGGCTTATACGTATGTGCAGAATAATGTCTTAGGTCTTAATGGAGAGATCTCGATAGAGCAGAATATAGCTCTGACCGGAGGTAAGATAGCCTTGAATACCTCACTGGATTTTACCCGACAATTGGGGAAAGGTGCTTACAATGAGTTTATGAGTGTTCCAGTCAGCCTCACCTTGACGCAGCCGATATTCGGTGTGAACGATCAGAAATGGAAACGGCGCATCGAGCCAGTCCGTTATGAAGAAGCGAAGGCTGCTTTTATGGAAAGTGTAGAAGAGGTGACCATTACAACCATTACGCATTACTTTAATCTGCTGCTGGCGGAAGATAACTTGGCAGTTTGTAAGCAGAACCTGGAGAACGCGAATAAGCTTTATGAGATAGCGATTGCCAAACGGAAGATCGGCCATATCTCGGAAATCGAACTGATGCAACTCAAACAGTCGGCCTTACAGGCAAAAGGGAAGGTAACAGAGGCGCAGTCGAGTCTGAATTCGATGATGTTCCAGCTGCGTTCTTTCCTGGGATTAAGTGAACGGGACCGGATTGAGCCGGTTTTGCCCGAAGCGATTACCGGTGTGCGTCTGGACTATCAGCAGGTATTGGCACGGGCGCAAGAGAACAATTCCTTCTCCAAGAATATCCTGCGTCGCCAATTGGAGGCCGATTATGATGTAGCAACGGCCAAAGGAAACCAGCGAAACATTAATTTGTTTGCCTCGGTTGGTTATACAGGGAAAGATCTTTCTTTTTCGGGAGCCTATAATCCACTGAAAGATAATCAGGTGGTGGAAGTAGGCGTTTCGATTCCGATACTGGACTGGGGTAAACGGAAAGGGAAGGTGAAAGTAGCCGAATCAAACCGGGAAGTAGTACTTTCTAAAATCCGTCAGGAACAGATGGATTTCAATCAGAATATTTTCCTTTTGGTAGAGAATTTCAATAACCAGGCTGCCCAATTGGAAATTGCTTCGGAAGTAGATTCTCTGGCAGAAAGCCGCTATAAAACCTCTATTGAAACATTTATGGTGGGAAAAATTGATATTCTGGAATTAAATGATGCCCAAACGTCAAAGGATAGTGCCAAGCAGAAACACATAGAAGAGCTGTACTATTATTGGCGTTATTTCTATAATATCCGTAGTCTGACGTTGTATGATTTCTTGAATAATTGTACTTTAGATGCTGAATTTGAGAAGATCGTCAGATAAACGGAATATTACATGGAGCAAGGTGAGATTATATTATATCAACCGGATGAGATAATCAAGTTGGAAGTTCATTTGAAAAATGAAACGGTATGGTTATCCATAGAAGAAATGTCTCAACTTTTTGGACGAGACATCAGCGTGATAGGGAAACATATTCGTAATATATTCAAGGAAGAAGAGCTGGTAAAAGATTCAGTTTGGGCAAAATTTGCCTACACTGCTGCCGACGGAAAGACGTATCAAGTGGATTATTATAATCTGGACGTGATTATCTCGGTGGGTTACAGGGTGAAAAGTAAACAGGGCACCCGCTTCCGTCAGTGGGCCAACCAGGTCTTGAAAGAATATATGCTGAAGGGGCATGCGATCAACTCGTATCCTCACCGCCGGATTGAAGAGAAACTGAGTGAGCATGACCGCCAGATTCGGGATTTGGCCGATAAGGTTGAATTCTTTGTCCGGACTTCCTTGCCTCCGGTAGAAGGTGTTTTCTTCAATGGCCAGATCTTTGATGCATATAAGTTTGCTATTGATTTGATTAAGTCTGCCCAACAATCGATAGTCTTGATTGATAATTATGTGGATGAAACAGTCTTGTTGATGTTGAGCAAACGCAGAACGGATGTGGCAGCAACGATCTATACGCAGCGGATCATGCCGCAGATGCAGTTGGATTTGGAAAAGCATAACAGCCAGTATCCACCTGTCGAGGTGAAGACATATCGGGATTGCCATGATCGTTTCCTGTTGATTGATTCCCAGGAAGTCTATCATATTGGAGCATCAATGAAGGATTTAGGGAAGAAAATGTTTGCTTTCTCGAGGTTGTCCATACCGGCTACAGTAATCATGAATTTGCTGGATGCCGATGAGCCAAAGGAAGAAGTATTGAATAAAGAAGAATGAATAATATGACAGATACGAAGATTCTGATAGTAGATGATGATGCGGTAGTGCGTTCTTCGCTAACGTTCCTGTTGAAGCGGGCCGGTTATTTACCGACGGCAGTCGGTGGTCCGAAAGAAGCACTTCAGAAGGTACGTGAAGAAGATTTCCGGTTGGTCTTGATGGATATGAATTTTACCCTCACGACGACCGGAGAAGAAGGAATCCATTTACTGAAGCAAGTCAAAATACTGCGCCCGGATTTACCCGTAATCCTGATGACGGCATGGGGTTCTATTTCTTTGGCCGTACAAGGTATGCAAGCCGGCGCTTTCGATTTCATCACGAAACCATGGAATAATCTGGTATTGCTGAAGGCGATCCGTAATGCTTTGGAATTATATGCTCCGGTAGGAAAAGAAGAAGCAGCGGCAACGCAGACACATCCATGTTTCGATAAAATCATTGGGAAAAGTCCGGCGTTGCTAAGTCTGCTGGATACCGTGGCACGTATTGCTCCGACGACTGCTTCAGTCTTGATCACCGGAGAAAGTGGTACGGGAAAGGAACTGATTGCCGAAGCTGTCCATACACACAGTCGCCGGGCGAAGGAACCTTTCGTGAAAGTAAATTTGGGCGGTTTGTCGCAGAGTCTGTTCGAGAGTGAGATGTTCGGACATAAGAAAGGCGCATTTACCGATGCCTACATGGATCGGACTGGTCGTTTTGAGATGGCAGATAAAGGAACAATCTTTCTGGATGAGATCGGCGATCTTGAATTATCCAGTCAGGTGAAGTTATTGCGGGTATTGCAGGATCAGACCTTTGAAGTGTTGGGCGATAGTCGTCCGCGGAAAGTAGATGTTCGGGTAGTCAGTGCAACAAACCGGGACTTGCCGGCAATGGTACGTGAGCATACGTTCCGCGAAGATTTGTTCTATCGTATTAATCTGATCACCGTCCATTTACCAGCCTTACGGGAGCGAAGGGAAGATATTCCGCTTTTGGTGCGTCATTTCGCCCAAAAGCTGGCAGAGACAAATGGTTTGCCGCCAGTTGAGTTTGCTTCCGAAGCATTTACTTATTTGCAGCAATTACCTTTCCCGGGTAATATCCGTGAATTGAAGAATCTGGTAGAACGAACTTTATTGGTTTCAGGACGGCAACGGATTGAAGCTTCCGACTTCGAACAGTTCGGTATGCCGCAATCCGCTTTGACTTCTTCCGCTTCTACCTCATTGGAAGGCTTGACGCTTGAAGAGCTGGAGCGGAAAAGTATCCTCCAGGCTTTGGATAAATATGAAAACAACCTGTCGCGTACCGCCGAAGCCTTGGGTATCAGCCGGGCTGCTTTGTACCGGCGACTGGAGAAATATGGGATTAAGATATGCGATTAAAGAGTATCTTTCTCGGATTCCTGTTGTTGCTGGCGATCTTGTTTGCTTTGATCGGCTGTCTTTGGAGCGGCAAATATACAGAATGGATATTCTTTGCCCTTGAAGGCTGGATTATCTTGCTACTGGGTTATCTGTTTTATTTCTATCGCCGTATCATCAAACCGCTTTATACGTTGGGAAATGGTATGGACTTATTGAAAGAACAGGACTTCAGTTCGCGTCTGGGATACGTGGGGCAGAAAGAAACAGACCGTATTGTGGATGTTTTCAATCGGATGATGGAGCAGTTGAAGAACGAACGTCTCCATGTACGCGAACAGAATCATTTCCTTGATTTGTTGATACAAGCTTCTCCGATGGGTGTTTTGATCCTTGATTTTGACGGACGGATCTTGTCAGCCAATCCGGCGGTTTGCCGGCTACTGCATTTGGCTAACGAGAAAGATCTGGTCGGTCAACAGCTTGCATTATGTACAGAACCGTTACTCGAAGAAATCCGAGATATACCACTTGATGCTTCCCGAAGTATTCGCTTGAGCGATGCCAATATTTATAAATGTTCGCATTCTTTCTTTATGGATCGGGGACTGCGTCATGAATTCTATCTGATAGAAGTATTAACACATGAGGTATTTAAGGCAGAGAAAAAGGCGTATGAAAAGGTGATCCGCATGATTTCGCATGAGGTGAACAACACAACTGCCGGGATTACTTCTACGCTGGATACGTTGGAATCGTCATTTCGTGGAATGGACGACATGGAAGAAGTAAGCGATGTCTTGCGGGTGCTGATCGAACGTTGTTTTGGAATGAGCCGTTTCATTACGAATTTTGCTGATGTAGTCCGTATTCCAGAGCCACAAGTTAAATCTGTTTCCTTGAATGAACTGGTTTCTTCCTGTAAGCGTTTCATGGAAAATCAGTGTGTTGGTAAACAGATCCGGATTCATATTGGACTGGAGGAAGACTTGCCTTTGGTCAAACTGGATCCGATTCTATTTGAGCAAGTATTGGTTAATATCATCAAGAATGCCGTAGAAGCCATCGGGGAAGATGGAGACATTTTCATTCGTACTACTAAACAGCCGCTTTGTCTGGAAATAGGAGATACGGGTGAAGGCATCTCAAAAGAGACGGAAGCAAAACTCTTTAGTCCTTTCTTCTCAACAAAACCCAACGGGCAAGGTATCGGATTGATATTTATCCGTGAAGTATTGCAGAAGCATGGTTGTTCATTCTCTCTCAAAACCTATTCGGATGCTGTGACCCGTTTCAAGATTTGGTTTTAGGTGATATAGAAAATAGAAAGAGGTACCAAGCTTTTAGTACCTCTTTACTTATTATTATATATACCTTTTAATCTCAATGTTCGTGCAGAACAGGAGGATAATCCAGTGTATAATGCAAACCACGACTTTCCTTACGTTCGATAGCCTGACGTGTGATCAGATATCCTACATTGATCATATTACGTAATTCACAGATTTCACGGGAAGCAATAGACCGTTTGAACAGACTTTCTGTTTCTTCGTACAATAAATCCAGACGATCCCAAGCACGCTTCAGGCGTAAGTCTGAACGGACAATACCTACATAGGTACTCATAATCTGTCCGACTTCCTTCAAGCTTTGGGTGATTAAGACCATCTCTTCCGGCAGGCGAGTTCCTTCGTCATCCCATTCCGGAATGTTTTCCTGATAAGAAAGTGAGTCGAGGATACTCAAACTGTGTTTAGCTGCAGCATCTGCATAAACTACGGCTTCAATCAGGGAATTGGAAGCAAGACGATTACCTCCGTGTAATCCGGTACAAGAACATTCACCTACGGCATACAGACGATTGATTGACGAACGGGCATTCAGATCGACTTTAATACCACCACACAGATAATGTGCGGCAGGCGCAACCGGAATATAATCTTTCGTGATGTCAATACCCAGACTCAGGCACTTTTCGTAGATGTTCGGGAAGTGCTTCTTGGTCTCTTCCGGATCTTTGTGCGTCACATCCAGATAGACGTGGTCGTCACCACGATTCTTCATTTCCGTATCGATGGCACGTGCTACAATATCACGCGGAGCCAAAGAGAGACGTTTGTCGTATTTCTGCATGAATTCTTTTCCATCCATTGTACGCAGAACACCTCCATAACCACGCATAGCTTCCGTAATCAGGAATGAAGGACGATCACCCGGATGATATAAGGCTGTTGGGTGGAATTGAACAAATTCCATATCTTTCACGGTTCCTTTTGCACGGTAAACCATGGCAATACCATCACCGGTTGCTACCAGCGGATTGGTAGTTGTCTGGTAAACGGCTCCGATACCTCCGGTAGCCATCAAGGTAACTTTGGATAGGAAGGTATCAATCTTACCCGTTTTCATATCCATGATGTAGGCACCATAACATTCAATGTCGGGTGTCTGGCGGGTAACGGTTACACCCAAGTGGTGTTGTGTCAGAATCTCGATGGCAAAATGGTTCTCGAAAACTGTGATGTTAGGATGTGTCTGTATAGCGCGGATCAAGCTGTCTTGAATTTCAGCACCGGTATTATCCTTGTGGTGCAAAATACGGAATTCAGAATGTCCTCCTTCACGGTGTAAGTCGAAATTACCATTGGCATCCTTATCAAAATCGACACCCCAGCTGATCAGCTCCTTGATTTGTTGAGGTGCGTTACGGACAACTTGTTCTACGGCTGCCCGGTCGCTCAACCAGTCACCCGCGATCATGGTGTCTTGAATATGCTTGTCGAAGTTGTCAACAAGCAGGTTGGTAACAGACGCTACGCCTCCTTGGGCAAAATACGTATTTGCTTCTTCGAGGCCGGATTTGCAGACGAGGGCTACTTTTCCTTTATGTGCCACTTTCAGGGCAAAACTCATTCCGGCGATACCGGAACCAATAACTAAGAAATCAAATCGCTGTACCATATATGTATATTTAAGAAATCCCGTGGTGCTGGTGAAGCACACACGGGATGTATGTTTGTTATACGTTGAAACGGAAGTGCATGATGTCACCGTCTTGTACGATGTATTCTTTTCCTTCGACGCTCATCTTACCGGCTTCTTTGACAGCCGCTTCTGAACCATAAGAAATATAATCGTCGTATTTGATGACTTCAGCGCGGATAAATCCTTTCTCGAAATCTGTGTGGATCACACCGGCACATTGCGGAGCTTTCCAGCCTTTGTGGAAGGTCCAGGCACGGACTTCATCGGGTCCGGCAGTCAGGAAGGTTTGTAGATTCAGCAGTTTGTAGGCCGACTTGATCAGACGGTTTACACCCGATTCCTCGAGACCGATTTCCTGCAGGAACATCTGGCGTTCGTCGTAAGTTTCCAGTTCAGCGATTTCGCTTTCTATTTTAGCGGCAACCACCAGGATTTCGGCATTCTCTTCTTTGACAGCTTCACGAACAGCTTCTACGTATTTATTACCGCTTACGGCACTGGCTTCATCCACGTTGCAGACATAGAGTACTGGCTTATTGGTCAGGAGGAAGAGATCGTGTGCCACTCTTTCTTCTTCTTTAGTCTCGAATGAAACGGTACGGGCACTCTTGCCTTGTTCCAAGGCTTCCTTGTATTTGCATAATACTTCATAGGCTATTTTTGCCTGTTTGTCTCCACCTGTCTGAGCTTGTTTCTGTACTTTGGCGATACGGCTGTCTACTGTTTCCAGGTCTTTGATTTGAAGCTCCATGTCAATGATTTCCTTATCCCTTACCGGATCTACGGAACCGTCTACATGAACGATGTTATCGTCGTCAAAGCAGCGCAGCACATGCAGGATGGCGTCTGTCTCTCGGATATTGGCGAGGAACTTGTTTCCCAATCCTTCTCCTTTGCTGGCGCCTTTCACCAGTCCGGCGATGTCTACGATTTCGACCGTAGTTGGGATGACACGCTGCGGATGTTCAATTTCTGCCAGTTTGTTCAGGCGTTCGTCCGGTACGGTGATAACACCTACGTTCGGCTCGATCGTACAGAACGGAAAGTTGGCCGATTGTGCTTTCGCATTCGATAAACAGTTGAAAAGAGTGGACTTACCGACATTCGGAAGTCCGACAATGCCACATTGTAATGCCATACAGCTATATATTTTTATATTTAATTACTTGAAAAACATAAAGATAAAAGAGGTGCTAAAAGTGAGCGGGTAACAAACTGGTAACAAAAAGCCTATTTTTAACATTTGGGCGTCCTCTTTTATCATTGCAAAGATACTTATTTCTAGTATTACAAACAACATTACATCTTATTGTTGAGGATCGTTTGAGTTTCCCAAATTACTATGCAATTTTAGCCGTACTAGCTAAGGGGTATTAGGTAATACAAGGTACTGCCTTGGAATGTCGGAAAAAATAACGATAGTTACCCTACTTTTATGTTTTCGCCGGAATTGTTGAAAACCATATAGACTACATTTTCAACCAAGCCGTTTTTTTTCGATTGGTTTCCCATAGAGTTATGGAAAACTATATAGCACACGTTTTCTACATCTGTTCTTGTCACTGCTCCATAATTTTGTGGATCAGCTTCCGGTTTACATTTCCTCATCCTTCAACTGTTGATGTATCGTAGGCTTTCCTTCTTGCTTTATCCTTGTGCCTGTACATGATCGCTATCTTTTCCCCTGTAACCGCTTTTCTTGTCTTGAATGGTTTATATAGTCAATTATATTTCACGCTCTCAATTTGGCTAGAAATACCGTTTTTATATTTCCTGATTAGTGGTTGATCGAAAAGTATATTTGACCTCTTTTTTATAGAAATTGGTCTATTTATATTTATTCTTTATCTATTGATATATAGTATATTATAATATTGTACCCAAAAATTGGGTACAAAGTACAGCTTATTATATATAGGATCTCTAAATATACGCCCCGGTGTTGTTTATCTCATCGTCTAACTCCTGCAACAATTGATCGGGTTCAGGATCGCCCGCCTTTTCCGCTATTTCCTGTAATCTCTTTTTTAACCTGTAATAATACTTTCTATCGTCAAATACATTTAAGCCCCTCAATTCGTCTAAAAACGCCGTTATTTCGCCTTTCCCGCTTTTGTTGATTAACCGGGCTACAAACATATCCAATGCGTCTGATACGGTTTTTATTTCTTCCATGGCTCTTATGTTTATTCGGTTATTTCTTGATATTGCAAAGTAACTTTCTTGGTATCGTTTCACCAAAGAAATATAAAACTTTATTTCTGATAGGGTAGAGGCTTTAACCTCTGTTACTCCTAATTGTTGAGGCAAACGCCCGTTTAATCTCATTTCATACCTTAATAAGTTCATATCCTCAAACCCTACAGGCAATTTAAAGCCCTTTTCTTTGGCTTCTGCTCTCTTATCGTAGAATATGAATACTTTTGTTTGCTGTTTTCCCCTTGGTTTGTAATAAAGCGTTCCAGCCTCAAATCTGTATCGTAATAAATTGGGCATTTCCCCTAGGCGTGAAAGGTAGTTTTCTATTGGTTGGCTCATCGAAAAGACACGCCCAAACTCCAGCCCGGTTATTTTCCCGCTTGAAACATTGCATCCAAGGCGGTCAGATAGTTTTTCTATTGCTTCCTTTGTGTTTTTTCTGCCAAAGTCGTTTATATTGTTCCCGTTGAGGAACTTTGGCAAACTACCTACTATATTTATCCATCCGGTATAAATTGATACTTTTAGCCCGTCTAATGAGCCAAAAACACAAACGTCACCCGTCCCGTGGTTTATTTGCTCCGTTGCATTATCCAGCAAACCCACAATGTCGGGCGTTGTTTTTGTTTTAAGTAGCCATATTTTTACCTTGTCATACATGGATAATGTTTTTCTACATGAATAATCCGGCATGGTTAGGCGATACCTTGTATTACATGATACCGCTTTCCCGTGTCGGCTTATTTTACAAGTTTTCTGTGATCATATTAGCGGCAAAAACCGTAAACTATCGATATAATTTTCTGCCATTTCGTAAGATTCAATTTCATTTAATCCCAATACCATATAATGATAGGTCATAGATTCCTTTATTTTCTCTATCAAATATTTTCTCTTTGCTGAGGTTGTTTCTTTTTTCCTTGCTTCTTCGTGCATTTGCTTTGTACCTTCCCATATTGCAGACGCTAATACGGCTTTATCTACTTCGATATTTCCAAGTTTTATTTTTCCTGTCAGTATGTAACCATCTGATTGAAAACCGCCCTTATTTTGGTGTTCTTTCCCTATTTCCGGACTTATTATATAGCCGTTCTTGTCTTTGATCGGTGGAATGGTTCTTAATGCCTCAAATCTCTTTGTTTCTTCATTCATAACAATAAACTTTTATTTGCCCTCTTCCAGCTTTGGGCATTGCTTTATTTATATATTCCTGTTCATGCCTCATCTTCCGGTCTTATACAGCCTTTTCCCTTATCTTGCCTATGATCTTGTTAAAACCACCCATTAATAGCTGTTTGCACCATATACGCAAATTCTCTCTTCCATGCGCTAATACGATCAGTTCTATATAAGACGGTCTTAGCCGTTCTGCCTCTGTTAGTGCGTTTTCGTCTTGGTGCACTATGAATAAAAAGCCGTCATCCTTGTAATCATAAAACGGGTTGGGCTTTTCCTTTCCGCTTTGTTTGTACGTTTCTTCCGGGTTAGGATAACCAAAGGCAAATCCGCTTATTTCCCCACCTGTGAAATAACATTCCAGCCCCGTGAAATTTAAGTTGTTCCTAACTACTTTTAGGTTAGCATCTACTTCATAGATACTTTTTCCCCTTGGTTTGCATAAATACATATATACCCGTCCGTCACGGCTTTTTAGTTCTTCCATGGGTGGATAATCGCCTGCCTGTGCGCTGATCACATATTTAGGGGTTTTTATTTTCTGCTTTGTGTATTCCAGAATGGCGTAATAGCGTATATTGGGAGTAATCATATTTCACCCCCTTTCTGTTCTATTCCCAAGAAGAAATCATATAACTTTTTGGTGCAATACAATACAGACGGTTCGAAAAGGTTCATATCTTCCATTGAAATACCTATCAGATAGTCTATAGCCTTGCCTAGTTCGATTCTCCATTCACTACTATTCATTGTACTAAACAGGGTTTCAAATCCTTCCGGGTATATGCCCGTATTGTTTATCCCCTCTATTAAGCCATCTACAACATATAGTTCCTTTATTTCATTTAATGGTATGGCTTTCACTTCTTCCGGTGTGAATGTTTCTGTAATGATCGCCCAGCGTGTCCCGTCCCAACATTGCATCTTTGCCAGTTCATAACTATTGCAGCCGTGTTTATAGCAAATAATTTTCCCGGTGCTTTTGAATACCGTATAATCATTGAAAGGGTAGGGAATAGGGTGCATTAATAAAATGTCACCGGCTTTTATTTTAATTGGTGATTTGTCACTATTCAAACAGTTGCTATACGTTTTTATAGCCTTGTAGTTACATTCCGGCTTGTAGTTCCCATCGCTGATTGGTGTTGCCGCTACTTGATTAAATACAATTTTTTCCATTGTGAGATATTTAATAGACCATAGGCACAAAAAAACGGTGTGCCTTTCCCGCTGTCTATCGCCTAATCTCACAGGTGGCTGTATGCCCATTACAGGCTATACACGGGGGTACACACCGCTATATCTTTTTTTTACACTATAGCGTATAAAATACCTTATCAGTAGAAACAAAAAATTCCACCAATTAAATAACGGTGGAAACTTCCCACCTGTAAAACATAATAAACGATAGACGCCACAAATATACTATATCTTTTCAGAATGTCAAATGTTCCTATATGAAAATTGCCTGGCTCGTTCATTGTTCCGGAATAATCCGGTATCACACGATAACAAACGCTAATATGTTTATGCTTGTTGAGGCTTGGCGTTCCCGGTGCGTTCTGCCTCATCCAGGCGTATGATCGCCGGTGTTACCTGTGCGTTCCATTTCCTGTAATTTTGCATGCACGGGCGTTTACTTCGTGGCGTGGTCTTGCGACAAAAGCCGTAGAGATTAAACGCCCCCTACCCATATTCACGTGTTTTTATCGTTAAACCTAGCTAAAACAGGCTGTTTTTGATTCATTTGAAAGATATTCTAATAACAAAATGTCTTTTGCCTATGCTCAATTTATTTTCATATATGGTCACGACAATTTTACATTCTTTATGACATATAATTCCCTTACTTATTTGTCTTGGGAATTGATTCCATTTCATTTTGCCGACATTCCAAGGCAGTATCTTGTATTACCTAATACTGCTTAGCTAGTCCGGCTTTCTTGATTTAAAATGAATGTTGCTCCAGCCTGTAGCCTCAACTGCTTTAGTTCCTCATCAAAACCGCCACTTTGTAACATTTTGCAATAAGAGGGTATAAGTACTTTTGCACCATTCAATACGATCAGTTCTATATAAGACGGTCTTAGCCGTTCCGCTTCTGTCGTAGCTGTTTTGTCTTGGTGCACTATGAATAAAAATCCGTCATTCTTGTAATCATAAAACGGGTTAGGCTTTTCTTTCCCATGGTTTTTATAAGTATCGCTTTTGTCAGGATAACCATAGGCAAACCCGCTTATTTTCCCATCAATGAAATATTCTTTCATTCCTGTAAAGTTTAGCCCGTTTTTTGTTACTTGTAGTCTGATAGACGGAATATGTGCCCCGTTCCTTGTCTTTTCCATTAAATACATATATACCCGTCCGTCACGGCTTTTTAGTTCTTCCATGGGTGGATAATCGCCAGCCTGTGCGCTGATCACATATTTAGGGGTTTCCTTGCTGTCTTTGCAATATTCTAAAGCGGCGTAATAGCGTATATTTGGAGTAATCATATTTCACCCCCTTTCTTTTTCCCGGTTATTAGATATGAAACCGCTTTTTGCTCTATTTCCCGCTTTGGGCACACCCTGTTTTGCCTCATCCAATCTTCAATCTCTTTACGGTCAAAATACATCTTTTTCCCGTTTGGTTTGGAATGGGGTATTTCATTCCTGCTAGTCAATTTATATAGATACCTTCTACTTAACCCGGTTAGCAATTCTACATCTTCAATTGAAAGTACATTCTTCGACATTAATAATATGTTCCTTTCAATATTTTCCAACTTGTCTAGTATCTTTCCCATAATATTTTTTATTTGTATTAGTGCATTTGTGTTATACGTTGGTCGATATAACTTATATGCACTTCAAAAACGGTGTCACCAACTATCACCGTTGTAATTATGGTGCAAATATCAGAAAGAAAGTAAATAAAAAAACCCTATATAATGCCTATTTATAATGCTTATATAGGGAATCAAATAAATATATATTACATGTCTTTTAATTCATTAAATACATTATTTATTTTTTCTATATCGGTATCTTTTCCATATTTACCTATACGTGCATGTACTTCATATTCTGTTTGTGCTAAATATTTGTAATCCCATAATTTTTCAAAAGGTTCCCATTTTTTCTTTTTTAATCCTAAATATTTTGCAGCCTCACCCGCAAAATATACAGCAAGATATTTAGAACCATTAAATTGTAATTTTTCATCCATTAAACCGGCCTTTATTGAGGCTTCAAACAGTTTTTTTGCTTTCTCTGTATTTAATTCCTTTGGTATCGAATATGTTTCTTTATTTGAGTTTGAATTTATATTTATACAATACCTTATGGAAGTAGAAATATAATACATTTCAGTTAAGTACATGACAAAAATTTGAATATATCGAATTTGGGTGT
>ULYM01062448.1_pt1 | contig 28969 bp, 13 predicted proteins | sample 1962141 | NCBI WGS metagenome assembly ULYM01 (sample SAMEA4835862, study PRJEB28245) | human gut metagenome | biome: gut microbiome; material: fecal sample | place: Denmark | collected 2008
GTATGCGAATTTGTTGACAGGTGTAAATTCTTATGATATAATAAAAAAGAATGGAAGAGAGTATTTTTTGAGAGGTATAAGGATAAATGGTTACCGAAATAGGAAAATACTTAAAACTTTTGAGAATAAAGACAGGAGACAGTTTAAGGACGATGGCGTCGAAATTAAATATTTCGGCGGCGTATTTATCTGCAATTGAGAACGACAAGCGAAATGTTCCCGACGGTTTTTTTGATGCTATTTGCGGGGCTTACCAGCTTAGCGACGAAGAAAAAGAGGCTGTTAAACAAGCCGTTTACGGTTCAATGGATAATTATAGAGTGGATCTGTCAAGTATCAGCGATAATAAAAGACAGGTCCTTTTATCTTTAACCAAGGACGAGTTAGACGAAGAGGTTGTAAATAAGCTTTGCGAGGTTATTCGCGAAAACTCAAACAAGACAAAGAAACTATAAATCAAGGAGAATGGTAATATGAAAACCGAGAAAGAGATAACGGTTGAACAGAACGACGAGTTCCTCGTGCGCTTTTCCGAAAGGTGCAAGCTGGATAAACGCGTAACGCTTACGGTTCCGAGAGGGAACTGTGCGATAGCATACATTGACGGGAAGGCGGCATACCGATCTAATCAGTGCGTCGGTGAAAACGTACTTTCGCGTTGCGGTAAAGAATACGCAGGCAGAGAGATTCAGTTTGCTTTTTATTCGCCTTCTTACTGTCCAGAAATCTCTTACGGATTCGGTCCGATCAACGTAAATAACGAAAGGCTGAAGGAGGCTTATCGCGTAGGAATTAACGGCAGGATTGTTTTTTCCGTGACCGATTACATGAGCCTGATAAACGGATTTTCATTTTCAGGCGATATAACCGTGGAAGCCGTCAGACAAAAGATTTTGCCTTTAATAAAATCCGTCGGAGTACCTATAGTCAGTTCGTGTTTTGTGAATACGAGGGTTTCGGTTTTTGAGATAGACTCCATGATCGGAGAAATCAGAGAAAAAATAAAAAGCGCTTTTCTTGCTGAGACTGCAATGGCAAATTTGGGAATAAAGATCGACTCGGTTGCGATAAATGAAATTTACGTTAACGAAGACGATCTCGAAATGATCAGAGACAGAATCAATAACTGAGGAGATAAATATGTTCGGGAGAAAATCACATTTAACGGAACAAATAGCCAAAAAAGAAAATCTGCTGAAAGACGTGAATACCGCTTTGTATGCTCTTGAGAAAGGCAAATTCAGTAAAAGCCTCGATTCGGCAAAGGTTCTCAGCGAAGTTGCCGAGGTGCGCAAGATATATAACGCGTTAAGCAACTCAATCGGTGACGGAAAGAGCGATATTTCGAACGGCTGCGTTAACGTCCGAAAAGATATTGACGCGTTAAATAAAGCCTCAACCGGTAATCTTATGGGCAAGTTCGAAGATTGCGTAATTGCGTTGATCGGCGACATGCAAGAGATTATCGATCTCGAAAACGGCATTATCGACAGTATCGCAAAAGAACCGGACGATGCGAACAAGACTCAGCGGATTCTTCGCAAGAAACTCGAGGAGCTTGACGGAATCCAGAGGGATTTCGAGGGCAACTGTTCGAGAGTCGAACAGGAGATTCGTACGATTGAGAGAGACAAAGCAGAACTTGACGAAAAGCTGCTTAGTGAAACAAACGTTCGCGTAAAACAGGGTTTATTCAACCAAATAAAAACAACGATGCAGAAAATACAAGTTCTTAACGTAAAGCGTGAACAGTATTCTGCATGCGGGAGTTTGCTGGATTCGGTAAAAACGTACGCTCGCGAACTAATTTGTTCGGGAAACATTTCTTCAGCAGAATCCGATAAAGCGAAAGTGATTTTGAATATCGGTAGATTGCGTGACGTTTTAGATGATCCGAACAGACTTAAGCCGTTACTCAGAACGATCGAAAACGATTTGAAAAAGGCTGTAGAAAACACGACTGTCGTGGATGGCGAACTCGGGAAATCGTTTGGAGAATCGCAAGCGCAGTACGACGAAATGAACAATTACATTAACGCTATTGCAGAGAAAAGATTCGAGAAAGAAAATATTTCCGGCAGTATTGCGGATCTCGACCCGACAAGCATCGAAAAGAGGAATTAAGTTATGAGTTTTTTCAAGACGAAAGTTGAAAAAGAAATGATGGAACAAATGCGTCGTGAGGAGCAGATGCAGGTGTTCAACGACCAGATTTCGGAGTTGAAGGTCAAGCGACAGGATTACGCGAAAATCGCTGCGGAGGCAGAAATTAACGGTGATGTAAATACATACAACGTTGCCGCAAACGCGCTTATAGAGTTGAATAATATTATATCGAGTCTTATTCAGACAAAAGCAAATTTCGACATTATAACCGTATCGAATTCCATTGCGACAAATATGGCTATGGCTGTAAATGCTCTCGATTCGATGGCAAACGGAAAGAGTAAAATGCCGGATATGCGCAAGATACAAAAAACGAGCGCAAAAGTAAAGAAATATATACAACAGATTCAATTCTCGCAAAAGGCTATGAACAGGATGATGACGACTGCAAATCCCGCAAATAAAGCGCGCTCAGAAGAAGAGATGAATTCCGTTCGTCCGATGATCGATGCTGAAATCAGCAGACTTGTCGGAGGATCTGCGTCCGGGCTCGCCGCGCAGACGACTAAACAAGCAGCGTCCGAAGAGTTCGATCTTTCCGGTGCGATAGAAGCCGAAAAAAACAGAATTATTTAGGTCTATTGATATGGGAATGCTTACGATAAAGGAAGATTGCAACCGTAAATATGCAGAAATGCTCGAATCTTTACGGAACGGCGAAGGCACAGATAAAATTCATAAAGATCTTGTAGGGCTGGCGGAAGCCCTTGTCGATATGGCAAAGGCGTATCCGTCAGAAGCGGCAAAGTGCAAAAGTAAGGCTGCGTACCTGATAAAAATTGCGTCTAAAATAACGCGGGATTCCGATTCTGCGGACGTTTATTTTGAACTTACGGGTTCGAGGTTGAACCGTAACGTGCGTGCCGACGATTTGAGAAAAGAGCTCAATGGTCTGAAAAAGAATTCCGATAAGACAAAAAGCGAAAATATCGCACGCATTACCGATATTCCGAAGCATGGCGGAAGCGGAGACGGGATACGGCCTGCAACGCTTGACGACTATGTAGGTCAGGACAGAGTGAAAAAACAGATCGGAGAGGCAATAACTGCGGCAAAGATCAAAGGTAAACCGCTTGAACATGTGCTTTTGTTCGGTTCTGCGGGGTTGGGGAAGACTTCGCTTGCGAAAATTATTGCCACCGAAATGGGTAGTCGTATTATCGTCATGAGCGGACCTACGATAAAAGATGCGGCGTCGCTTGTTTCGGTAATCAAGGATGTACGTCGCGGAGATATAGTTTTTATAGACGAAATTCATCGTATAAATCCCGCCGCAGCCGAGTCGATTTATACCGTGATGGAAGATTTCGAACTTTCATATATCGAAAAAGATAAGGACGAAACAAGAAACGTTACGTTAAAATTACCGCCGTTTACCGTAATCGGCGCGACTACGCACAGCGGATTGCTTGAGAAACCGATGCGGGACAGGTTTCCGATACAATTGAAAATGGAACCGTATAACGAATCGGATTTAACAACAATTGCAACTGCGTCGATGTTGAAAAGCGGTATACAAATCGATCGCGACGCTGCCGCTGCCGTTGCGAAAAGAAGCCGTGGAGTTCCGCGAATATGCAACGGATTCATAAAGCGATTGTATGATAGAGCTTTGGTATCCGGAGCCGATGTCATCGATCTTCCGTTTACGGAAACTTTTTTTGACGACGCAGGAATCGATGAAAACGGACTGACAGAAACGGATTTGGCATATCTGAGGACCATTTACGAAAAATTCGGAAACAAGCCTGTAGGCATAGATAATCTTGCGTCTTGCCTCGGCGAAGGGAAAAATATAATTGAAAGCCAGATCGAACCGTATTTGCTGTATTCTGGGCTGATACAGATCACTTCGTCAGGAAGGTTGTTAACAGTAAAGGGTTTGGAGTACATAGCGAAGAAGTCGGAATGAAGGAATGAAAAGGAGATTGTAATGGATCTGTCGTCAGAGAATGCGGCGTATAAAAGTTATATCGAGCAAGGGAAACAAGCATACGAGGACGGGGATTTGCCTCGGGCAAGGAACTTATTGTTAAAAGCGGCAGATATAACGAATCGGATAATGATTAAGTCGAACAATCCCGATGTTAAAGGCGAATATTACGGTATTACAAAAACTTTGCTCGATTTTGTAAGGAACAAATGTCGGGCGCAGGAACAGAAACAAACGGTATCACCCGCATCTGAAGTAAAAGAGGAGGTTGAGATCAAACCGACGTTGACGCTCGAACAGGCGATGGAGCGGCTCGATACAATGATCGGGCTTGATCAGGTCAAAGATACGATAAAAGCGTGGGTCGATCAAATCAAAGTTTTCAAAAAGAGAAAAGCAAATAACCTTAAGACTCCCGAGATGAGTTACCATATGGTGTTTACCGGTAATCCAGGAACGGGAAAAACTACGGTCGCACGTATAATCGGTGAAATATACAAAGCTCTCGGAATATTATCGAAAGGGCATCTTGTTGAGGCAGATCGGAGCAAGCTTGTCGCCGGATATATCGGGCAAACCGGTCCGCAAACCGCTAAAATTATCGAAAAATCACTCGGCGGAGTGCTGTTCATTGATGAGGCGTACACGCTGGCACAAGGCGGCGAGAACGACTTCGGGAACGAAGCGATAGCCACGTTGCTGAAATACATGGAAGATAAAAGGTCTGAGTTTGCAGTAATAGTTGCCGGTTACGAAGAGCCGATGTCGGATTTTATCAACTCAAACCCCGGGCTTGCGTCAAGATTTAAAACGTATATTAAATTTGACGACTATAACGGCGAACAGCTTTATAATATATTCGCTAAGTTCTGTCAGGATTCGGATTACGTCATAACCGATGATCTGAAAGAGTTACTTAAACGACGCTTTTGTCTGATGTATGAAAATCGCGATAAGAATTTCGGTAACGGAAGAGACGTGAGAAATATATTTGAAAAAATGGTAACGAAACAGGCCCGCAGGATCTCGGATGATGTCGATAAAGTATCTGTGTCGGAAATGATGACTTTTACGGCGGAAGACGCGATAGATATTTAGAGGTGTGAGAAATGGAAAAGAAGTGTAGATGCCCGTATTGTGGCGCGCTCGAAGTGAAAGTGTTGAATGCGGATCGAAATGAATATTTGTGCCATGCGTGCATGAAGACGTTTGTTAACGCGAAACCAAAAGACGATCGCAGAGAGAAAAGCGTATCCGGCGGGTCGGGAAGAGAAACGTTCTTTAAACGGTTGATGAGTAAAGTCGTTGAAATTCACGCGTATTTTGATGGTAATGTCAAAGCGGGTTCGGGCTTTTTTGTTTCTCCGGATTATATTCTGACGAATGCGCATGTTGTATTCGGTGATTTATCGTCTGACGCGTTCGATAATGCTGCAACGTATATCGCGGGAAACGATTATTCAAAGTCGAAAAAATTAAGCTTCGACCTTATCGCGGCTGACAAAAAATCGGACATTGCGATACTAAAAAGTAACGAAAGCGTAAAAGAATTTGCAAAATTCGCTACCGGAGTTTATAACGGTGAACAGGTTATCGTAATAGGCAACTCTTTAGGCGAAGGATTGTGCGTGGTAGACGGAATTGTGAGCGACGTGTCGAGATGCGTCGAAGGGAAAGAGTTCTTTATGACGTCCGCGATAGTTACTCACGGCAATTCCGGCGGTCCGGTATTTAATAACGAAGGATTGATACTCGGAATGATTACCGAAGGGTCGGGAACGGCTGTCGCTATGAATTACGCGATTCCGGTCGATAAATTGGAAGCTTATGTGAAAAAAGTCGAGGAAGACGAAGAGATAGAAATACTTTAATCGTTTATGGGACAGAAATGACGGAAATAGACAAAAAAACCACAAAATGCCCGTATTGCGGCGGGTTGCTAAGACGAAGCGCGACAGGCGTAGTTAAATGCACCTGTTGCGATTCGGAATTCAAAACAGAGACGGTTGACGCGGATCTTTTTGCCGAGGCAGAAAGTTTGCGTTTTAAAAATAAGTTCGGAGAAGCTCTCGATAAATACGAGAGCGTTTTGTCGGTTAATCCCGATTCCGTAGAGGCAAATTGGGGCGCACTGCTCGCAGAGTTCGGTATCGAATACGTTAAAGAAGGGAAAGAAGAGATCCCGACTATCCATCGTCCGTTGTACGGTTATTCGATAATAGACGATAAGTATGCTTGCGCGATTCTCGATAATACCGCAGGAACCGAACGCGACGAGTATTATTCAAAACTTCGGTCTCTGGAAGATTTAAGGATCAGAATTGAGAAGGAAGCTTGTAAATACAAGAAATACGACGTGTTTATAAGCTGTAAAATAACGGGCGGCACGGACACGGAAGAAAAAACCGAAGAATATGTATGGGCGGAAGCCTTATATAAAAAACTTACGAAGCGAGGGTTGGTTGTATTCTTCTCCCCGTATTCTTTGCCGTCGTCTAACGGAGATTACGAACCGATAATCTATTCGGCTTTACAATCGGCTAAATATTTAGTTGTCCTTGCCTCGTCATGCGAACGACTGAACAGCACTTGGATACGAAACGAATGGGGCAGATTTCTCGAAAACCGCAAGCTGAGCGAGGATCGGAAATATTACAAGCTCATAGTCAGGAACGGGGTTATAAAAAATATACCGACGGCGCTAAGAGACACGAGCGCAATTGCTTATGACGATAAAGGATTGTGGCTTAAGTATGCGGAGGAGGCAGTTGTAGACGCATTTCCGGATCGCGAACTTGTTCCGTATATCGAGCGGGTAGATCTGTCCGAGGTTAAAATCGGTAAAAATAAAACATTGTCGTCGGCTAAAACCGTGGATCATTTCATCGACGGTTTCGCACCTCAAAACCCGTATAGCGTGCGGTTTTACGAGCCGGAAAACTCTTATGAGACAGATAATAACGTAGTTGCATGTGTCGAAAAATGCAAAGCGTTTCTGAGATGCGGAAATTATCGCGAAGCCGAGAGAGAAATCCGAAATTTTCTTAATTATTGTGGAGATAAGGTATACGACTACAACATTCTGACGCTTGAGTTGCTTATAAAGACGCGTAAAAAATCCTTGGAAGATTTTTTCGAGACCGGGCTCTCCGATCTTACGGATTTTGACTTGCTAAATGAAATAGTGCGCCATATCCCGGCCGACGCGATCGACGATTTTGTTACGAATATAGGAAAATACATTATGAATTCGATTGCGTCAGGAGAAAACAACAACGCGATCGGGTATTATAACATTGTAAAAGATGTAAAAACTGATATCGTAACAACGCTGAATTGCGATGTGTTGAGAAGTTTGCCTCATTTGTACGGCAATCCGGATCTGTTTATGAAGTATGCGGAAGCGGCTATTCCTTTCGTTGCGGGCAATAGTGTAAATCGGTATATAGAAATCGTTACCGACCTTGTCGCGGGAATGTGTAAAAACGAACTGTGGGAGGGAGCTGAAAAACTTGCTTCCGGTCTGATTGCCGCCGATCCGCATAATGCGAAAATTCTGTTTGTCAATATGATGATAGAAAAGAAAGCGTCTTCGCGTGACGCCCTTTTTGACGGGGTGGAAAAAACGTTCGATTATGTAAGCGTCGAAAATCTGCTTTCTGACCTTTCTTCGGTAGGTTGCGTGCATTTTGCCGATGTTCTCAAATCGCGGATAATGCTGCTTATAAAACGAGCGCAATACAATGAGGCAAGCGAGTGGATCGATATTCTAAAAAAAATAACGTTTGAAAATAAAGAACAGTTCTTCGCGTCGATTGTCGATAAATGTAAAAACGATTATCGTAGCGTTCCGACCTTTTTTGCGGCAATTCACACGTTCGGAGAGGATAAACTCAATTTCTTCATCGAATCGATGTTGCGGTACATAAACGTACTTGTAAGAAACGGGCGGTTTACGGAAGCTAAAAAATTATGCGACGATCTGGCGCAATATGACGTGACGAATGTTGAATGTTATCGTTATAAGTTGTATGCGGAAATCGAGTCTTCAACATATTCGTTTGACAACATATACAAATTGAAAGACGAAACAACGATAGAAAATTTGCTTATTGCGACGAGCAGCGAATATGAACGAAACGAAGTTCTCAGAAAACTGGCATGGGCGTGCGTTAAATACGTTTCGGGAGCGGATAGCGGTAGTTTGAATAAAAACGTATTTTTCGTTTTTGACAGACTGCTTGGTTATTACGTCGAGCCGGAGAAAACCGATGACGTAAAAAAAATCGTAACCGCTTTTGCAAAAGGGTGTCTTAACGTCGAAGAGTTTGAAAGAGCGAAATGGTATTTTTCTTATCTTACAGGACTCGATAAAACTTTACACGAGGCTTACTGGGGAATTATCCTTGCCGAAACCAATAGTAAAAACAATGACGAGCTGGCGTTGTCCGGTGTGCGAATAGATTCTTTCAAAGAATATACATTTGCAGTGATGTATGCAAAAGACAACGAGAAAGCGGAAGACGAATACGCCGCGGTGCTTCTGAAGCAACGTGCGCTTATAAAAAAGAAAAAAATTCGATTCGTTCCGTTTCTGGCGGCCGGGGTTATTGTTATAGCGATAACAATCCTCTGGATAGTACTTTAATGAAGGAGTGAAATACAATGTCAGTTTCCGATGTTGACGGTAATAACAGAAATAAAGTGATAATAAATCTGCCTGCTAATACGACGAGAGATTATGCCGGTCTTTCAAAAAACGACGAAAAGTTAAAAGACGAGCTGATGAAACTCATCATCGATACGAAAGACGAGGCTATCGAGTTAAAAATCAACGGCGAGCAATATCGGAAGATCGGCATTCACGACGAATGGCGACAGGTCGATTTCAATTCTGACAAAGCCGCTTATTTTTCGTATCAGGAAAAAGCGGCAAAAGAATTTATATTCCGTTTCAATAAATGCGGGATTTTGTCAGATCAGGTAGGAATGGGTAAAACCATAGAAGCGGGAATGATAATAAGCGAACTGGCTTACAGAAAAGAACTCGGTTCGCTACTAATCCTTGTTCCGAACGAAAATATGGCGGAAAAGTGGGAGAACGAACTCGCGAGAAAATTCGGGTTTCGTAATTATTACAAAGACCTTGCGTTCCGATCGGGGAAAAGCGAGAAAGTTGTTCCGTACAAAGAGCTCCCGCGGGTTGCGAGCATAAAAAGCGTAGACGATTTATACTCGATTATTTATAATGCGGTTGACGAGTTAAAATTTACCGAAGGAAAACGACTCGCCGATAAAATAGTTCGCGCGGGGAAAGAAGCTTTTCACTCGGTTGTCGATGAAAAATACGAAAACGATATCAAACTTGAAATAAGAAAAGCGCTCGAAGCGCACAAGCAGGTTGACGGGAAAGAGTTTAAAATGAGAATTTTAAACTCTGTTTATGCCCCGTTGATAAAAAAAGTCGTATGCGCTGTGGCCGAAAAACTCGGTTTCGGTAAAGAAGTAAACGTCTCTGATTATAACGTTGCCGATGCAGGAACTCACTACCGCATTGTCGATATGCTGCTTGATGTGCCGATTGCGAATATATCTGTTGCAAACGGCATATACGACAGGCTCGTCGATGAAGAAATGATCGCAAACAGTATCGTCGGCGAATTTTCTGTAATTACGGCGCAAAAAGGGAAGAGGTTTATCGACGAGCTTAACGACACGGCAAGAAAAAACACCAGCGACGTCGACAGAGTGAAAAACATCGAGACGTTCAGAAAAATAGCAAAGCAAATAAAGCGTCAGTATGCGATACTGATAGTCAGTAAAGTTGTTAACCACGAAGGCAACGAACAATTCAATCTTCTTAATCATTGCATAAACGAAGAGTACGAGTCCGACTCGTTAAAGTACTGTTCTGTGTCTGTTGTTGCAGAGAAAGGTTATCGCGTAATAGATATGCTCATAGACATGTCATACAAAACGCTTATAGTAGACGAGGCTCACGACTACATAAAGGTAAGCCATAAATTGAGAATGCGTGACGATATTGCATCGTCGAACGATTACGAATATCGGCAACGTGAAGCGAAGGAGTTTTCAGATATCGATTTGTCCGCCGCCGGCCGTAATTATTTTGTATTTCCTTTGTATAACGACTATTATTTCGTTGAGCGCGATTGCATGTATCTTAAAATAAAGGCACTCAGCGATAGATCGTACAGAAAAATTTTCATGACGGCAACTCCGATAAAATCGGATATGATCGATTTTTATCTTTTATATTTACTGGCCGATAACGGTGACACGGGGATTTCAGGAAGAATAAGATCATTGCTTAACGAAGAGGAAATTTCCAAGGTGGCCGCACTTGTAGTCGGCACGATGGATAACAACCGAAAGAGGGCATTAAATTACTGCACATACGAGGACATTGCGATTAAGTATGTGTATTTGTATTACAAGAAGAATACGGAAAAGTACGCAAGCGGCAAATTCAACGATAAAATTCGGATGATTGTAGACAAAACGATTTCAGAGAATTATATCGACGAAGAAACAGTAAAAGATATTTGCGTCAATAACGTAAGAGTTCAGTTTCAGGATACGTTTACCATTAAAAACTACGAAACGGGAGAAAGAAAAGAGGTCGATTCGATATCCGATCTTGTATCTTCGGACGAGGGAATCGAGCAATGGCAGAATATGTATTCGCAGATCGGCATACGCTCGACGAGACATCAAACGTTCCGACTTGACGAGGAAAGGCTAAATTTGTTAAAGTCCGTTCAGAGAGGCAAGTATCGTAATTTGCCCGTATGGAGCAGAAGAAACGGAACTATAGTTTATATCCACAAGAAAGATAATTATTTCGACCTTGTAGTAAAAGAAAAAATCGACGCAAGGGGGAAAGCCCGCGCCCTGATAATCTACGATGAAGAAGCGGAGTTGCGCAGGCAGAGCATAGACGAACCCAAAAGCAAAGAAATAGCTGCTTTGCGCAGAAGCTTTGATGAAGAAGTTGAAGAAATAAATGCGGAAGATTATACTGAAAAATTAAAAGAAAACAAGATTGCGGAAGCAAAAAAACGATTTGATAAGAAAGTTGAACAGGTCGAATACGGATACAAGCCGAAAGAAACGGCAATGACTGTATATAATTATATCAACAGTCAGCTTACGGGAAAACTCGACGTAGCGGATTATTATTCGACAGATGTGGATTACGACGAGTTCAAGTTGCATATGATCGTTAAAATGATGACCGACGGGCTCGAAATTCGTAACGATATTTCGCAGGAGCGAACAAAATCGATCGTCGGTAAAGTGTTGCTTTTTACCGATCAGAAAACTCAAGGAAAAGTATTGTCGTGGCTCAGAAACGAATGTGATCCTCAAGGCAAGTCTATGACGGAAGCCGAAAAAGACGCGTATGTGTTCAGGTATAAACATGTTCCGTTGTGGTATTACAACTCTCTCAGGGCCGATGAAGAGGATAAATGGGTAATTACCACAGACATAAAAGCGCTTAAAGAGAAACGCGGTAACTATCTGATTGTTGTCGAACCGAATAAGTATGAGGAAGGCGTGGATTTACAGGCGTCTGACACCCTTATAAACTTCGATATTAAGTTTTGCCCGCTGAAAATGGAGCAGCGAATAGGAAGAATCGACAGGGTGAAGCTGTGCGACGAGCAGCCTCAACTTAACATTATATCGTTTACGCCGCTTAATGACATGAGCGGGTTTATGGTTGATTTCCTTGCTAACGAACTTAAAATGTTTTCATGCTGGAGAGGCGACACTACCGGCATTGTGTCAATGCCGCTCGGCGATAAACCGAATTCGGCAACATTCGAAAGCGCAATATTAGCGATAAACGACGCCTACGTCGCATTATACGATTATGACGGAGCGAGGTTTGTGTCGGCTTGCAAAAGGATTAAAGAACTCGGTAAAAATTTCTCAAACGATAATTTCAAAGGCGTGAACACCGTTCTTGAGAATGAAAATGCGATCATAGACGATATTTGTTATTTGAAGGAAAGCGCTGATTTTGTCAACGAAATCACTTCAAATTCGGAAAGTTCTGGCGAAGACGGAGAAAACGGTTTTGTAGTTTTTGATCATCTCGGCGCGCTTGCGGAAGAAAAAGCGGTGCAGGACGGACTTATTTCCGAAGAATCGATAAGCGGGCATGTCAACGATTTGAAAAAATTAAAGAAAGCAGTTCGCGAATATTACGAATTTAACATCGGAGTGACCGAAAACGGCATGCGGGCAATCGAAAATGCGTCAAAAACAGTAACAGAAGGAGGCAAAATCGATACCGATTACTCGGCTGTAAAAAATCGTTACGAATCGCTGAAAAAGAAGAATAACGCACTTTGCGCCGAATACGAGAAATTCAAAACAAGCAAATTGGAAACAGTCGCGGAAACGAGTCTCGGAATAAGGAAAGCGGATGTCGACAAGTCGTTGCGTCCGATTTTGGGCAGATACAAGGCTTGTTTATCAACGTATCTCGACGTGCTTATCGATTTGTTTGATCGGTTTTGTTCGGACGTCAAAGACAAAGCGGAAAAGATGACGAGGTTTATTTCGTATCTTACGATCGAAGAATTTAAGGTTATGGCGAACGATTATGAATAAGAACAATAATTTAGTGCAAATAGCTCAGATACTTATCGAAATGAGGGAAGAACGTGAACTTCACGGTGTTCCAGCTTCGGTTATGAGCAGATATCCCGAGGGTAGTCAGGGGATTGTAATAAATGAAGATAAATACATAGTTTTAAATTCTGCCGATTCATCGGGTGAACCCGAAAAAATTGACGAGTTAAAAGACAAAAATCTTAAGTATAACGCAAATTTTTATCTCGGAACGCACGAAACGGACGAGCCGGATATTATCGACGATGCGCATAACAAGAGCAAATTGATAAACGAGGCATATACCGAAGTATCTTATCTGCAAAAAGACATTTACTCTCAGGCGGATTTCGATCGGTCTGCCGGTCGCGCTGCATTAAGAAGTATTATAGACAGTACGGAGCTCAACCACAACGATTTTGATGATTATAAGGTTGATAATCCGACGTATGCCGGAGCGACTGTGTACGACAAGATATATCGTTGCAGGTGTATATTCAACGATATTTCCGGAAACGAAAGCGTTGAATCTTTGCTGATAAAAGCCTATCGAGTATCCAACAAGAAGGGAAGCGAGTATTCTTATAACGTCATAAGCAGCGATAATATAAAAGAACAAGTAGAAGAACTCGAGAATAAAGTTTCGAACGACGATACAGGGGAAATGAGATCCGAGTTTTCAAAAATTTCGGATGCGGAATATGAAGATGTAAAGCGGAATATCCGTGCCGGGATCGAAAAATACTACGAAGAGAACAGCAAGAAATTCTACCGTCTTACGAGAGTCGATATAAAGGCGATCTATTGTATTCGATTAAAGAAGAATCCGATGATTGTACATTTACTTGTTGACGGGAGTATCGTTGCGGAATTTCCGACCTACTATTCGATGGTCGCAGGGGCGTTTAATGTGTTTACATGCCCGAATTGTGACACTCTCAGCAGTGACGCTCATAGTTATGACGGTATAAAAATACATGTAGATCACGATTTTATCGATACCGAAGACGAGCAGATGATAGGAACGAAGCGACCCATAGGATGCTCCGACTGCATGGTAAGATGCGAAAAATGCGGATCGTGGCATTTTAAGTTAAACAAATATAACGACGTTATAAGTAAAGGATTTCTTCCTGTTTCTGAAAGACGGTTTCTAAAGAATTACGCGGGGAAAGATGTCGATCCGACATCACTGTGTTCATGCAAAGAAAATCTTTCCTGGGTTTACGATGAACTCAGTGAAGTGAATAAAAACAATCAACGGCATTATGATCGGATTGTAGACAAATTCCTTAACGGTGCGTGCAAGTTGGTATTCGTTAACTATCAGACAGGTGAGGTAGTAGCCGATTATAAGGATTTTATAGATTATTTATACGAGTATTTGCATGTTTATCTGAAAAAAAGTCAACGCGTTTATAAATTGTACGCGTCACTCGGAACGAAAAAAACGGATACCGAAGGGCGACGCGAACGGGTACATAATTTTGTAGATATGTATCTTATAAACGAAAATGGCGAATTCGATGACTTTCAGTTGGAAAACTATGTAAAACAGGCTTTGACCGATTTAAAAAACGGTCTGGCGGATGTGTTGAATATAGAAACAGGCAGCATAAAGACAACTTCATCCGCTTATATAAAAAAATGCGAGTGTTGCGGCTCGAATTTTTATGCAGGCACAAACGTAAACGGGGAATCTTATTACAACGGGGTAAAGAATAAGTGTTGTTGTTGCGCCGAAGCCGAATCGAACAATTATCGGATATGGACGCGCGCAGATGACGGCGTTACGTTCTATAAACGTAAAAACGACGATATGGCGATTCGCACTTATCAATCGGCAAGGGGTGAAATCGTGTATGACCGTTGGCTTGTGTCCGCTAAGAGCGGATTGACTGAAAAATTGAAGACAAAGGAAGGACAAAAAACAAATGTCGACAAAAAATAACGTTCCAACGAACAGAATATCCGGCTCTAAGGTGAGAGTAATACAGTTTGTTACGTCTTTACTCAGCTATGTGTTTCTTCTCATAGGGTCGGTCTTGCTGATATACTATTCGGGGAGAAGAGGAAATCCGACTCCGCTGAGGATTTTATATTACGTTTCGTTTGCGCTTAACGTATTGCAGATTTCGGTCGTAATAGTCAAGTTCGTTTTACGGCAAACGGGATATTTCTTCGGTCAGATCAATCTGATTGAAACAATACTCGGTTTGGTGTGGGAAGTTATTCTTATTGCCGAGTTTGTTGTCGCATGCAGTCTTTTTTCGGCGTTCCGCGTCGACTGCTTGCTTATATCGCTGGCACAGGGAACGGTCGTCGTTCTTATGGTGGTGTATTCCCGCCGTATCGATTACAGAGTCAATAAACGGTTCAATAGACTGTTAAGCAGAAAAGGAGAAAACTTTACAGGGCATTCCGAAGTTTTAAAGAGAAGAGAGATTCTCAAATCCGCACTTTATGCTCTTGTGTCCGTGTTTGTGTTCGGAATACAGGTTTTTGCGCTTGCAATTCCGATGATGCCTCCGCGTATCGACGATATTTTTTCCGAAAATCGTGTTATTAACTATACATATATTAAGAATAAGTCGGGATATACAGACGGTTATTATGTCAGCAATGTATACCTTGGTTTGAATGATAAAGTAGTTGTTCCGCTTACTTATAACGATAAACCCGTAGTCGGAATATTGACCGATGCGCTTAAAGATGTCGGGATTATTTCTTCTTTGACAATCGGAGAAAGGGATCGCAACGGAGAGTTGAAGAGCAATGTCGAAATCATCGAGGACGGCGCGATCGAGTTAAAGCGTATAAAAAGCTTGGATATTCCGGCATCTGTGAAAAAAATAGGGTATAACGGAATTTGTGCCGATTCACTCGAGGAGATCAATTATTATTCCGACAGCGACTTCTCAAGCTTGTCGTTCAAAACGAAAGAACTACATAATTTCAATATCTATGCCGAAAACAGGATAGTAGCGGCTGATTACGAAAATATTAATGCTACCGTAAACGTACCGAAAGGCGTGTACAACGGTTATCGTGAGTCTTTTTTCGCGAGCCGCGCAAAGTTTGAATTAGATGATAAAACAGACGTTGTCGTTATTGATTTCGAAACCAACGCCAACGCGTATCTCGGGAGCAAAATTCTGAAGAAAGGCGAAGCGGTTTTAGACGTGTCATCGCTTAAAAACGACTGAGAAGAATCGGGTCCGTATGTGAAGGATACCGTAAGATACAATAAAAATAAGTTTACTTGCGACGGTTTTGTTTCTAAAGACGGTTACGCATTCCGAGGGTGGTATCGAGATCCCGAATATACCGTTGAGTGTGATTTCGGAGGCGGCAATCGTATTTATTTCGATGCCGATACGACGATTTACGCTAAATGGGAGAAGATTAAAACTCTTAAACTGAACTGGTCTAATTATTTCCCGTACAACGAAAGCGTTACAACAATAAAATATGTTCGTTCCGATAAAACCGGAGAGGTTGTAGCCTTACCGAAACTTAAACGAAACGGCGGCGATATTACCCGCATAGGCTTCGAGTCTCTGAGATGGAGAGTAAACAACAAGAACGTCTATTGTGAAAAGACATCCGATCTTGTTGCTTATGACGACGATAATTTCACGGCAACGGCAGTATGGGGACTTGAAAAGCCGACAATCGAAACATATACGTTAAATACGGCAAACGTTAAAAACGGTAATTCGGATTACTCGTTTATTTTTGACGAGAACAAAAACGAACGGTACGTTGCGGAGATGTCCCACGCGTCCGATAAAGTTAATCTGACTTATGTGTGGAAGAAGAAAAACGCAGACGGTACATATTCTACGGGGAATCCCGCCAGCGGTTCGAATAAAGAAACATTTACGAAGCGAATAAGAAACGTTGAAGAAAGCGGCGATTATCAACTCGAAGTAAGAGCGAAGTGCAACACCGGAGAACAATCCGTTTCTACGAAAAACTATCGTGTAACCGTTATAAAAAAGGCACTCGACATAGGCAGTTCGACTGTAAGCCCCGATGAGAAAGTTTATAACGGAAACGCGCAATCGCACGATAAACAGAACTTTGCATTACCTCAAAACATCGGTTTCGCCACACAGTATAAGATAAACGGAACGTGGACGTATTCTGCACCGAAAAACGCAAACGATCAACCGTATCCCGTCAGATATATTTTTTCAAAAACTGGGGCGGAAGCCGATAATTATTCCGCCTATACGCTCGAGACAACGTTGAGAATAACGCCGAAGCCCGTAGACGTTGTCTGGAACGATATTTCGTTCGAGTATAATGCTTACAACCATCAGCCTTCGTATTCGGTAAGCGGCAAATGCGGAAACGACAGCGTTGCGTTTATTCTGAGCGGCGATGCTAACAAGAGAGACGCCGGTGATTATTCGGTGTGGGTGTCCGGAACGAATAATCCGAACTATATTCCGAGTGACAAAGCGACGGAACCTAAAAGCTGGAATATTATCCCGAAAACAATTACAGCGACGTGGGAGAGTGCCAAGAAAAAAACTTACAACGGAAGCGCGCAGTATTTCAGATTGTACCTGAGCGGAATCGCAAGAGCAGACGTAAATACCAACGTTAAAATCGGAGATTTCGCAACTTCGTCCGATTCGGCACTCGGAGTGACTTACGATTCGGACGGTATAAAATTCGAAGTAAAAGACGCTAAAAGTTACGCTTTTACGGTGTCGTCGCTTAATAATAAAAATTATAGTTTTACGAATACGTCGGAAACGTACGAAATCGAGCCCGCAGATTTGACCGTTTCGTGGAGCGGTTTGAACAAAGAATATAACGGATACGAGCAATCTGCAATAGCTACGATCGGAGGGTTCAAAGCGGGGGACGAAGCAAAAGTAAGCGACGTAACAACCGCAACCGGAGCAAGCGGGGTTTTCGTTTCGGAACGGGTAGGCGGCAACGTGAAAGTGGCATTCAGGGCAAAGAATGCAGGCGATTATTCGTGCGCTTTATCCAAACAGACGCTATATGGCGGTAATTATACGCTTAAAGCGAATGAGCAAACGTTTACGATCACGCCGAGAGAGTTGACGGGAACGTGGGATAATAAAGAACTCGTTTACAACGGAGACTACCAGCTCGTATCCTGCATATTTGACGTACCTGAGCAGGATCGTCCGTATTTAAGATTTACAACGGACGAGGTCGTCGATTGCTCGCAGGTTGTAGACGGGAATTCGATAAAACTGACGTTCAAGGTGAAAGACGTGAAAGACTACACTGCGGCGATTACGTCTTTGGTTGCGGAGGATAGACAGCAGAATTATACGTTCAAGCCGACATCAAAAACTTTTACCGTCAAACCGTATATAGTAAAGGGAACGTGGAACGCAAGTTCGTACAAGTATAACGGCGAAACGCAAAATGTAGTATACAGAGCAACGCTTCCGACCGAAAGTGACGCCGAGAAATTCGTTTTCGACTGTAACGGCGGAGTTTTATCGGTTGACGGGAAAAACGTTAAGGTTGTTTTTGGCGTAAAAGAAGCAAAAACGTACGACTTTTCGATAGACGGTTTCACGGCGCACGGTATGGAAAGCAATTTTGCGTTCACACCCGTAACGCATAGTTTTACCGTTGATAAACTCCCCGTAGAATTTGAGTGGAGTTCTGAGTATTTTACATACGACGGAAATACGCATACTGTATCCGCAAATGTAAAGAACAGATGCGATTCCGATACGATAAATATAACGTACAGCGGCAACAGTGCCGTAAATGCAGGCAACTACACGGCGTCGGTATCTATTGACAACCCGAATTATACGACTGAAGGCGGGAAAAATACGACCAAGTCGTGGAGTATAGGCAAGAAGGAAGTAAGCATGGATAATGAAGGAGACGAGGTTGCGTACGACGGTCGCTATCAGTATTTCAAACTCAGATATAACGGATTCACGAATGCGGATCTGATCAATCTTAAACAATCGGACTTCGGTTATTCAAGCTCGTCCGATATTTCGGGTATAGTCGCTTCACTGTCCGATAGTAAATCCGAAGGAAATGATTACGTCGTAACGTTCAGAGCGATCGACGCGGCGAAGTATAACATAACGCTGTTGTCGGATGTAAATTCAAATTACTATATTAAGACAAAATCGGCAACCTTTACGGTAGACAAAAAGAAATTGCATTATTCATGGGATTATAATAATGAATCTCCGTTTGTTTACGACAAAATTCAGAAAACGGTTTATCCGATATTTGAAACGACCGATTTTTGCACAAGAGAGGATAACGGCGTCGCCGACGGTACGGGTTATAGCGTCAGCGGAAATCAAAAAACCAACGCGGGAACCTACACTGCAAGATTAGATAGCATAACCAACACGAACTACATGCCAGTAGGCGAGGAGCAGGCGTGGAAAATAAACAAACGCACAATTGATGTAAGCTGGAACGCTAACGAATTTACATTCAACGCGGCTCATAACAGTCCGCGCGCGACCGCTACGAATCTTATGAGCGGCGATAGCGTTACGTTTGGGTATAAGTATTATAATTCCGGACGAAACGTAGATACAACCGTCAATGCGGGAATATATTCTGCCGAGGTTGTAAGTATCGGTGGAAACAATAACTATGTTTTAACGAGTGAAAAACCGAAGTGTTCGTATAAAATCTTACCGAAAGAATTAACTCTTGAATATACGCAGGGAACTAATCTTAAGTATGACGGCAGCTATCTGTGCGGAATTTCGTTGAAAGTGTCGGGATTTCCCTCGGTGGCCGAATCGAATAACTTTAGTGTCGATAAATTTAAACTCAGTACTACGTCGGGAATAAATACGAGTAAGAGTTCGGCCTCGTTGAGTTGTGTGATTGCATTCGCTTCTCGTAATGCGGGGGATTATTCCGTAAAAGTTCTCGGCGTGGCGGACGGTTATACGAACTATTACGTTCGTGAACAAACCGAACGTAAGTATACCATAGCCCGCAGAGTGATTGCCGTAAGATGGGGACAAAGTACGCTCGAATACGACGGAAACGTAAAGTCGCTGCTTCCGACAGTAACCAACGGTGTCGGCGGTGATTCCGTTGCGCTGAAATACGATTATTCCGGTGTTTCCTATACGGGCAACGTAATGAATTTGGGCAAAGTTACCGACGCAGGCAAATACACCGTTAAAATCATCGGCGTTGACAATGAGAATTATACGGTGGACGGAATGGCCGATTCGAGTAAAAATTTCACCGTGAATAAGAGGAAAATAAAACCTGTTTTAGCGTCCTCTACTGCTTTTACGTACAACGGAGAAGAACAGTACGTTACTTATTCCGTTTCCGGATTTGTAAACAAAGACGCTTCATTGTTTGCACAGAATCCGTTTGTTTACACGGGCGGTGATACGGTTAAATACGATCAGGTGGCTACGAAAGCACTTTCTTTCGGGGTGACAAAAGCAGGCGTATATTCCGTAAAAATCAATGGACTTAAAGAACAATTTGTTAATTCCAACTACGAATTCGATTCCGCCTCGGCTGTAGATAGTACTTTCTCGGTGTCGAAACGTGTAGTGACAGTAAACTGGGGCGCTACGTCGTATATTTACAATTCGGAAATGCAGAGTGTTTCTCCGAAAATAACAAACGTTTGCGGCGAAGACGAAATTACTCTCAATCTTAAAAATCATTCTGCAACCGATGCGGGCAATTATAAGGCTGAAATCACGGCTCTGAACGGTAAAGACGCGTCAAACTACACGCTTCCTTCCGTTGTGAATAAAGAGTGGACGATTATGCCTGCAAGTTTGTCGTTCACGTGGACTACGAATTCGAGTCTCGTTTATGACGGGCAATATAAAACCGCGTCGCTTACGGTGAAGGGCTTTACGAAGAAAGACGTTTCCGATATACGTTTCGAGACCGGATTTACCGAAAAGAACAATAAAACGCCTTATGATACGGTTTGTAATACGGCCGACGGTAGCGTTGTGTTTAAATTCAGAGAGGTGGATGCGGGGAACTATACATATTGCGTATCGACTAATCTTTCAAACTATACGGGATCGGACGGAACTCGCAATCTGAAGATCTCGGCAAGGGAAGCAAAACTCGAATGGAGCGTTCCTTCTTTTACATACGACGGTACCGAAAAGAGCGTAACTTGCCGCGTGTCTAACGTCTGCAGCCGTGTGGATGAAAAAACGGATCATCCGAATTTAACTCTGAGTAACGACAAAAAAATCAACGCAGGCACATACACGGCTTCTGTTACGAAAGTAGACGACGCTAATTACGTTCTGCCCTCAATAAAAAGCACAAGCTGGATTATAGGGCGAGTTCTGCTGACAAACGAATGGCTCGGCAACGATTCCGTAGTTTATGACGGAAATTCTCACTCGCTTACGCTGCGTGTAAAAGGCTTTGTACACGGTGATGAAACTAATTGTAAAACGATGTTTACCGAGAGTCGTACGAGTGTAAAAACTTCGTCCGCCGGAATAGTAAGTTTTACTTTTACGACGAGTGAAGCAGGCAGTTACGATTTTGGCGTTAGTCGTTTGTCCGATACGAATTATAGCTTTACCGCTACGCAAAAAACGCTGAACATCAAGAAGAAGAGTTTAATCGCAACATGGAGCGGAAAGGTTTCGGGATATAATTACAACAGTACGGAACATCCGACGGTGCTTACCATAAGCGGATTTGTTTCCGATCCGGCTAAAGCCGCTTTCAACGTGACAGGTGCATGCGATTATTCGTTCGCGAACGATACGGCTAAGTTTACGTTTAAGTCGCGCGACGCCGGGGATTACTGCTTCTCGGTTGCATATAACAATAAAAATTATTCTTCCGTTAACGAAAAGAAGAACTTTACCGTCACGCCGAAAAAACTAACGGCTGTATGGAACGAAGCGATTGTCGGTTACGAATACAACGGTACGGAGCATAATACCGTTTTAACGATAAGCGGATTTGTCTCTGATCCGACTAAAACAGCTTTCACCGTGACGGGTGCATGCGATTATTCGTTTGCGAACGATACGGCTAAGTTTGTTTTTAAGTCGCGCGACGCAGGTAAATACGATTTCGGTGTAAAATACGCGGGGAAAAACTATTCGTCGGTTTCAGAGGCGAAAAACTTAGTTGTTTCAGCTGCAAAATTAACTTCCGCATGGATCGGAAACGGAGACTATACGTACAATGGTGTCGATAATGTCATTGTGCTGCGCGTATCCGGATTCAAGAGTGATGCCGATGCAAGTGCCGCAACGTCGTCGTTTGTCAGTGCGGGGAACCTTAGCGGAGTAAAAGCGGTCGATTGTGCAGTGGAATTTACTTTCACGGCTAAAAACGTCGGCACGTATAAATTCTCGGTTTCGTCGCTGAAAAACTCGAATTACGCATTCTCGGCGCAGAGTAAAACCGTTACGGTGTCGAAAAAGGCATTGTCGGCATACTGGGAGGATTCGGATTCAGAGCAAACGACGGTTTATGACGGAAGCGAACATACTTCGGTACTTGTAATAACCGGTTTTGCGAAGTGCGATTTGACTCAGACCGAAACCGGAAAATTGAGCGTAAATGCGGCTTACGCTGCCGTAATATCCGACGGTGTGGTCCGACTTTCGTTCAAATGGAAAGACGTCGGCACATACAACTTTGAAGTTTTCGGCATTTCGGACGAGAATTACGAAATGGCGTCGGCAGGAACAAAAACCGTTACGGTGGAAAAGAAAACCCTATATGCAGCGTGGAGCGGAAACCAAACGGTTGTTTACGATGGCAATGCTCATAATATTAGATTGACCGTAAGCGGTTTCGTCGGAGGCGAAGGGAAGTCTGTTGCTGCCGATTGCATATCCGTATCGCCCGATGGTGTTTTTACTTCCGCTTCGGATAAAATCACATATACTTATTCGAAGGTGAATGCGGGTGAATATTTGTTTGTCGTAAATGGGATAAACTCGTCGTCGAATAAAAATATTATGTCAAACTACTCGATGAGCAATAATTCGTCGGTAAAACTTACTATCAAGCCCAAAACCCTTAAAGTATCTGAATCAAAGGAAAATATTTACACGTTTGACGGAACAGAACATAAGGCGTATATTGAAATTAAAGGTTTTGCCTATAAAGAAGGAGATTTTGAAATTACAGGCGATCCGAACACGACAATAACCGCAGATACGGTTCGTTTCGAGGTGTCGTCGACGAACGCAAACGGAAGCGGTTATGAGTTTTCGATAAAGAATCGTAATGCGAATTATATTCTCGAATCGGAACCGACGGTTCGCCTGATAGTGAAACCTCGCAGCGTAAAAGCATTCGTCGAATCCAATGTGAATGTTATTTTCAAGGATTCGGACACGAATAACGAAGTTGAGGGGATTGGTTACACGTTGAGAGTTTATTCCGATGAAGAAAAGACGCAAGCGGTTGACGATTGCAGCGCAAACGGTACATATTACTATGAGTTGATACTTAACGACATGTCGGCCTTTAATTATTCGCTTGATTTAACGGAAGGCAGTTTTACGATCGGAGAAGAAGATTGATATGGAGGATAAATCAAGCAATATAACGCTGAAAGGGCGAAATGCTTTACGTCCCGACGAAATCGATCTTAAATACCTGATTGAGGATTGCGATCTCGTCAAAGCAATAGAAGAACACGATTATGACGTACATGTAAATCAACTTGATTTCACAGGTATGAACTTATCATACTCCGAAAAAGATTTGCTCGGGTTGTTTGAGCGAACAGACGTAAGATCGGTCGATAAGATAGATGAATTAAAATTGATCGATCTGAGTGCGGTTGGCATCGGACTGAAAGAAAAACGGCAGGGCGGAACGGAGAGAGACAGATATGTTTGCCTTGATCAGTTTGTGGGGTGTGTAAACGACGGGGTTGACAACGAACGGGAAAAAGATTCCGAACGAGCAGATGCATGGAAGGCGCAATATACGCTTAACAGAGAGAAATACGAGCGTGCTCAATGCAGCGACAGAGTCGGGCTGGGGGCGTTGAGGCGTTTGCGCGCTCGCATCGGATTCGTTTTAAATCTGACTGAAAATTTTAAAATCAAAAAGAATAAGAAAGGTGTCTCATGGAAAGGTATATCGGCACATATAGCCCGGAGAAAGGCCGAATTTATTTACACATTTACAAACAAGGTGGTGTTGTTCGTCTACAGAAGAGCGGCAGATATAGATAAATCGCGATTCTACGAAAGTCTCGGATTGAGAAATCTTATTTCGGTTGACGATATTACGGTATTCGACGAAGGAAAAATATGCGACGTCGTAAAAAACTGCGGATGTGTTTTGCGAATTTATGAAAGATATCTTTCGACCGTTTTATCGTCGCTGAAAAGACGTAAAATCAAGAAGGCGATTGATGTTTTCTCTGTCGGATACGAATCGTTGAAAAAAGAAGCGATCAATTCTCTCGAGACAATCGAGTACAAAAAATACGCTTACTGTAACTTCAGTATTTTGTTCGAGCGATTCGTCGAAACATTGTCCGCAAGGTTAAACAAGAGCATAGACGAAGATATTAAGCGCAGAGTAGCCTTGGATGCAATGGTGCAATATGTCCCTGCTGCTTGCGGTGCGATTTTCGCTGTCGCCGTGTTCGTTCTTTCTTTTATATATAATTACACGCTTCTGAAAGAGTTTGCCCGCAGACAAACGGTTCTCATTGTATTTTCCGTTTTGACGATATGTGCAATATTTTCACTTGTAAATCTTTATCGGAATGCAAAGAAATTTTATCGACCGAAAAGGAAAAGACTTTCAGTCGTTTCGCTTTTTACTTATGTTGCGGCATCCGTTGCGTTCTTTGGCCTGTATGCATATTTCATCAACAGATACGACGGTTACGACAAAACATATTATTACGTTGTGCAAAAAGACGGCACGATAGCAATAGACGGTTTGGTTAACAAAAAAGCCGAGGAGTATATAATTCCGGATACGATAGACGGTTATAGAGTTTCATTTATTACAAGAAAACCGTTCAGACTCAATAAAGCGGTTCAGTCGATCGACATGACGAAAGTGAATGCGGAAATCGATAAACGGGCGTTCCTTGATTGTACAAATTTAAAAGTGTTCTCCGGTAATGTTTCTAAGTTTCCTGCAAACAGTTTTTATAACTGTATTTCGCTTACAACCGTAGATACGACATCTGCCGAGTTCTCAGTCGGTGATCGTGCTTTCAAAAACTGTAATTCTCTGAAAGATATAAACGTCAAAGCGATTAAAGTTTACGGGAAAGAGTCCTTTTACGGTTGCAGGGCTCTTGACAAAGTGTCGTTCAATGACGAAGTAAGAGTTTTGCCTGACAGAGTGTTTATGGGCTGTGCGGCGTTAAAATTCGATGTTTTGCCGTCCGGACTGACAGAGGTAGGTTCACGGTCGTTTGCGGATTGTAAAAAAATCGATAACGTGAACATAGGCGCGGAAGTGAAAAACATCGGACGAAATGCGTTCGTGAATTGCGTCGGAATAAAAACGTTGAGTATCGGTGATTACTCGCAGGTTAGCAAAAATTTCAAATCTGCTCTTTGGCGGAACTTCGGAAAGAACCTGAAAGCAGTCTCAATCGGTGGAATGGCGGTTGTGCCCGACAGATGTTTCGATGGGTTAAATAATCTTATCTCGGTAACGATTTCGTCGCCGATAAAAGAAATAGGCGAGTACGCATTCAGAAATTGCTCGGGATTAACGGAATTGTCGTTTGTCGGCAATTGTGAAATAATAGGTAAAGGTGCGTTTGAAAATTGCTCAAAAGTCGAACGCATTTCGTTTGAGGACTTATCAATCAAGTCGGTAGAAAAGGACGCATATAAGAACTGTTCCTCAATGAAATCGATTTATATTCCGTCAACCGCGGTTGAAATTTCGGAAGAGGCGTTTTCAGGTTGTTCCGGTCTGGAATATGTAACGATACCGAATTCGGTGAAAAAAATCGGTCGGAAAACGTTTTTCGGCTGTGAAAACATAAAATCGATTTCACTGGCATATTTCGACGGAATAAGTAAGTTGTCGGATTATTTTGATCAAAAAACTCTTTCGATGGTCGAATCTGTGCTTTACGACAATTCGTCCGTTATTCCGAAATCGTTTTTTGACGGTTGTACGGCACTTAAAAACCTGACTTTAACTAAAAGAGTAGATGAAATCGGAGAACGGGCGTTTGCCGAATGTTATTCGCTGTCCGATTTCGGTTTTGCTACTGCTGCTTCGTCATTGGGCGTCGAGAGTTTTAAAAACTGTACGTCAATGAGTGTGTTTCCTTTCAGTGAAAGACTAAAAGAAATACCTGCTTCGGCGTTTGAGGGGTGCGTTGGCGTGAGCAGCGCACTGAAAATCGGGAATAATATTACAAAAATCGGAGAGAGGGCTTTTAAAAATTGCGCAGGAATAAATGAAATAACGATAGAAAGTGCGGCGACAGATATTAGTTCCGACGCATTTTCCGGTCTGAACAGGGTTGGCAGTATTTCTGTCGACGTATCCGAGAAATCGTTACGAGATTCGTTTGGTGCAGACGTATGCAACAATGTAAGCATTGTAAAAGCGGGTTTCGGAAAACGCACCGATATTCCGGACGGGTATTTTGCGTCTTTGACGAAAATGACCGTTCTGAATATTGACGGAAACATAGAGTCGATAGGTGCATCTGCGTTTGAGAATTGCACGAGTTTGGAGAGTTTTGATATCCCGTCAACCGTAACAAAGATAGATAGCCGAGCTTTTGCGAATTGCTTCGGTTTAACGCGCGTTTCAATCCCGCAAACCGTAAAAACCGTTGGAAAAAACATATTCGGCGGCTGTACCGGTTTGAAGACTCTATCTGTACCTGTTGCCGATTCTCAAGACTTCGGAAGTTACGTAGATAACGATTGTTTGTCCGGAATAACTGTAGAGCTGATGACATCCGACGTGCCGGACAGATATTTCAAAGGATTCTCAAACTTGAGATCGTTTGATTTTGGCGGCGTACAAAGAATAGGAGACGAAGCGTTCGATTCTACCGGTTTATTAAGTGTCAAATTCACTTCTTCTGTATACATCGGAGCCGGAGCGTTTTCCAATTGCAGATCGCTTTTAAGCGTCGAATTCGGACAACAATCGCGGATAGAGGATTCAACATTCGCCAATTGCGATCATTTATCAGCCGTCGGCGGACTCGAATCCGTGCAAACCATAGGAAAATTCGCTTTCGATGGGTGTAAACAAATGAGAAGCCTTGTTTTCTCCGAAGCGCTGAGAAGCATAGGTGATTATGCTTTTCGGGGTTGTGATACATATACGGAAATAGACATTCCTTCTTCGGTGACGAAAATCGGGAAATGTTTGTTTGGCGAACGATCAGGCTTTTCGTCGTTGACTGTTCCGATTGCCGATACTAATGACTTCGGCAGATATGTATCGCCGGACAGCGGTACTCGTTGTTTAACAGTAAAATTGAGATCCGACAATGTCCCTGATGGTTATTTTAATGGATTCAAACAAGTCGAAACTTACGATTTCTCCGAAGTGAGAACGATCGGGAAGCAAGCTTTCCGGGGAACGAATCTGAACTATGTCAGACTCGGAGATAAAACCACAGAGTTGGGTGTAGGAGCGTTCGGTAATATCGCGAGGTTAAACGAAGTCGAATTAAAGAACGTTTTATGCTTGCCGGAATCGGTTTTTGAAAACTGTGTTTCGTTGCATACGGTTAAAGGAGACGGGTTTACAGAGATAGGTGATAGCGCGTTTAAAGGGTGTAAGAATTTAAGCGAAATATCTATTAAAAATTGCAAATCCATAGGCAACGGAGCTTTTGAAAACTGCAACGCGGTTTCGTTTGGAAAAATAGCATCTTTCGAGTATATCGGAGAACGAGCATTTGCGAATTGCTATAAAATTAGCGAGTTGGAAGTCGACACAAACGAATACAGCGTCGGAGAAAAGGCTTTTATCGGCGTAAACACTATTGAACGCGTAAAGTTTTTGTCATTTCCGACCGAAAAACCATTCTATTATCTTGGCGATAACAAAGTTTCGAATTTTGAAATAAACGGGGTCGAATCTATAGATAAAGAATTTTTCACGAAGTGCAGCGGAATAAAAATTCTTACCGTGAAAGGTAATATAAGTCGGATAAATAACGATGCGTTTTCCGGTATGAAAAAGTTAATCATAATCAATTTGCCTATGACTGTGAAAGAAATAGGAGACAGAGCATTTAAAAATTGCACGGATTTAACAACAATAACGATAAGCGGAGTGAAATATATCGGCGATTACGCATTCAAAAACTGCAATAAGCTTAAGAATGTTGTGTTACCCGACGGCGTCGAGTATATAGGGAAGAAGGCTTTTGCGGAAACCGTAAACATCGACAATTCAGACAATGACAATCAGTTGCATTTTTCCCAATGGAACGAGTATTGGCATTACAACGGAAGGACAACGTTCTTGTCGACAATGGACAATATTGCCGAGTGGATGGATGACAATCTCGTTGTTGTCATTATGCTTGCTGTTGTGGTGGCTGCCGTAATTGCTTTATCGGTAGTTCGATTCGTGAAATCAAAGAAAACGAGAAAATAGTCGATTGCTTGCTTAAAAGAATAAGGCGTTCGAAAGAACGTCTTATTCTTTATATAGATCTGAGCGGAGCTCGAAAAGCACCTTCAATGCCGGCAGATACTCGAACGTCGACGATGAGCCGACCGCGTGGAAAAAGTAATTCTCGGTATATTTCCCCGATACCCGCTCAAAACCCTTGACTTAAAGCGCAGTAAGCGGTAAAATATATAAGGAACAAATTTCCAAAGGAGTTCGTTATGAATAAGAAGACTGTCAGAGACGTAGACGTTAAGGGCAAGAAAGTGCTTGTCCGCTGTGATTTCAACGTTCCGCTTGACGAGAACGGCAAAATCACCGACGAAAACAGAATTATGGGCGCGCTTCCCACGATCAAGTATCTTATGGAGCACGGCGCGAAAGTGATTATGTGTTCGCACCTCGGCAAGCCGCACAACATTTTCACCGAAGGTTTCGGTCTCACCAAGAAAGAGAAGAAGGCGGTCGAAGCGCTTCCCGCCGATCAACAGGCGGCAGCCAAAGCCGAATATATCGAAAAGGCGAAAGCCAAAGATCCCAAGAAGTTCACGCTTCGCCCCGTCGCGAACAGACTTAACGAGCTTCTTGACGGCA
>ULYM01045957.1_pt1 | contig 27641 bp, 27 predicted proteins | sample 1962141 | NCBI WGS metagenome assembly ULYM01 (sample SAMEA4835862, study PRJEB28245) | human gut metagenome | biome: gut microbiome; material: fecal sample | place: Denmark | collected 2008
ATGCCGAGGCCTGGGTTGACGCTCGCTTCGCTCGCGTCAGCCTTTAACTGCGGCTTAGGATCAGTTTCAAATCCCATAAAGTTTCCCCTTTCTATAATATCATCCATAGGTCGAATCACCTCGACATCTGTATCAAAGTAGATTCCACCATATCGATACAAAATCCAGAAACGGGCATAGTCACTTACAAAGGCATATTTTTTTGCTTTATATGCCTCAGCAGTATAAGGAATGATATTCACATCGAAATTATCCTCATTCCACTCCTTTATTTCATAATCCGGCAAATACTTCTTCCAAGAAGCAATGCACTTCTGTGCAAGTTCAGGCAATGGTCCACGCCCAAACCAGCAATAATGAATAATTTTTGGTATCATTGTATTTTTTTATTTATGTTCAAATAGCCATCATCTTCCCAAGCGAGAAGTTAAAATGGTAGAGGGTTAGCAAGACTACATCTTACCAACCTATCGTTATATAAAATTGTCGTATCTATTTTCTATTTGTGTTTTTCAAAGTATCGGTACAAATATCTATACCACTCCTTCCACTAAATACTTAGGAGGATAGATTATTTGGTATTCTCCATTAATCAAATATGATTTATCAAGCACACAAAATTGTATCGGTGGAATTGTTTCCAAGTATGCCACATTGCCTCTATTAAACTTCAAACGAGGTACATCTTTCCAACATCTTTCAGCTTTAGCTCTAATTGCTTTATAATCTTTGAGAAAATCAGAATGAGCTTTCAGCATTTCCAAGACAAATGGCACAGAAATAAACTTATTAGGATACTCCTCGGAAAGAGCTTCGCTCAATGCTCTGAAACTAACAATATGTTCAGGATTATCATATAAATCATACGTATCAGGAAGAGAAGCTACACAATAAGAGCGACAAATCACATAGTTATTTCCAAGAGATTCTCGCCCCCACCAATGAGCTAATTCCACAAAAGAGTCCCAAAAATAATAACCTTCTCCAAGCCAAGCGTCTTCTCTTCTACACTTAAATGGCCCATTTTGCTCTATCTCATCAGGATTATCCAAATCCTTTACAGCTTGAAAAAGTGTCCTTCTATCCATTTTCTACAACATGAGTATTTCTTTTCAAATCTTCTTGCAAAACAGAAAGATTATAAGTTGGCAAAACTATAGGCGGAATGCCAGCTTGAATAGAAACAGAACTAATAAATGCTCTCACATAAGGGAACACAATAGCTATGCTATTCGGATAGAAATAAGAAGGAATTTCATCTAAAGTCAATTCATTAACAAAAACGAATTGACTCAAACATTCTATTTCTATAAGTTTTTCATCCCTTTGAGTACTTGTTGCTGTAAAAAAGAACTTCAATTCATACTTTCTTTGCTTCGGAATATATGTTCCAAAGGTAGAAATATCCACGGACATTTCTTCTTCTGGATTTACATTGTTGAAATCAAAAGCTATTTTTGTAAATTTATAGCCTAAAAAACGAAAAGCTGCCTCTCCCATACTATGCTGCTAAATCTAATTCATTGTTACTATCATACGAAGAACAATAACCATCATCAATAAAATTGAAACTGTTTTTGCTACTTCTTGTAATTATATCAAACATAGCATCTTCTACAAACGTAAAAGCACCAATATTAGGCAAACCGAGATTAGAAATTCTATCCCACTCTGCTTCCTTGTTTTCCTTTGAAGTATTTCTTAGGAAATCTAATACTTGCTTTGTATATTTATCTACCATGTTAGTTCTATTTTTGTTATTATCTATAATATAACCACTATGCAAAGATACATCTTTTATTTTGCAAGTGATAATTTTTTTCTATAATTTCTCATGTTTTTTATGGTAATTAACTAAAAAATGCATTTTTAGCCCCCCATTTCTCTTGCAAATATCCTAAATTTAAATTTGGTAATATTCCGTCAATTCACTCATCAACCATTTCATTCTCACATCCCAGCTTCCAAGTTTCTCTGCCGTTTCACGATTCTTATCGACAAGGACTTGGTAGTCTTCAATATGTTCTATCACATCAGCAATCTGCTCTTCTGGCGAGATTTTATCAGTCAACTCTATTACAGGATTATACCCGATAAAGTCAATGAGTTCTTGTGGAGCATGCCCCACCATCACCATTCTTGAGAACATACATTCCCAATAGCGCTGCGTAAGAGTTTCTATATCACCGGCAATCTCTGACTGAGTGATGCTTCGAGGCAAAGCTATAGTCACCTTTGCATTCCCCATCGCCTCATATAGCTGCTCATTTGTATAAATGAACTTACCATTCTGCTTGGTACAGACATGACTTAAGTTGCGATTCTTGTTATCAAAAACAGACTTCAATTGATCAGCCTTAAATACCTTATCATTGGAACGTCCAAACTCCAACAAATCAATATTGCGGTCTTTTAAAAGCTTTCCTTTTTGATATACAGAATCATCCACCGCTTCAGGGCACCAAATAACATTTATTCTTTGCCATCCCTTATTCTTCCCAGAGAACCGCTCCTGCATCATCTCTGCTGTCTGACGAGAAGAAAAGATGGCAGTCTTCACCTGATGCTTGCGAAGCCATTCACAAGTCTTCTCGAAATAGCAAGGCCAACAGTCCCAGAACATAGGGACAATTTCATATCTTGCATAATCAGGAAATGTATCAAAGAACAAAGACACAGGTTCCACAAATCTGAGCCTTGCCTCCTTCTTACTTTTCCATAATGTAGGTAATTCCCAACGAAATACAGCTCCATGTAAGCCCTTCGGAGGATAATGACTCTTCGCCATATCTCCCCCCAATCTCTCCCATGTCTCAAAAGGAGCAAGTTTGAAGTTCAGAAAGCCAGGATGTATATAAGGAGAGACTGCTTTTATAGATTTCTTCATTTATTTACCGGAAATTATTCATTAACTTTTATGACTTTCCCTGGGTTACCCGCAACAACGCTAAATGGAGGAACATCTTTAGTTATCACAGAATTAGCTGCAATAACAGAGTTGTTACCAATAGTTACACCAGAAAGAATCGTAACTTTATCACCTATCCAGACATGATTACCAATCACTATCGGCCCTTTAGAAACAAGTTCACGCTCTAAAGGTGGAATCATTAATGATTCTTTATTGGTATTACCATGATCATTATCCACAATCGAAACCCATTTTCCAATCAACACATGATTTCCTATTGAAATCTTGTTAAATGCCGAAATATGACAATAAGCACCAATCGAACTATAATCCCCTATAGATATCTTAATAGAATCATCATGTTCTCCCCATGCTGTAAGAAACAAATGTGGAAGGAAAATTGTATTTTTACCCACATGAATATGTTGATGTCCTGTCAGATACTCGACTTTGCTAAATCGAGTACCTTTTCCACAGGAACCTAAACGAGATGATATCCGATAAGACTGAATAACGTATTTATAATAAGCAAGCTTTTCTATTAAATTCATAGGATAAAGCTTGGCTAATATGCGATAAATTAAATCCTTCATAAATTTTATTTTTCCCTATATTCATCTACAACTTGGCGCAACGCATCAATATATCCTCTGCCATGTGTCAAGTCTGGCTCCATATAATTACCTTCAGCCCACTCATTCCAAGATTTCAACATGAGAATTTGGTGTTCTTCTTTCTTACCCTTAATAGCTTCCATTGCCATACGAACATGCTTTGCAAAGTATTCAGGAGTAGAGTTGATATAAATATTCGTTTTTCTGCCACCACGAGGGGAATGATCCCATTGAGGAACAATCTGCGGTATCACATTTTCATCTTTATCTATCTCTCCGATGAGTTCCTTATATTGCTTACTATAATCATAAACATGAGTTGGACGATTCAAGAGGATACCCTGCAAGTGCTTATAAACCTTATGCCAAAATGTATTTCTCTTTTGCTGAGCATGACCCAATATATCACAATAACATACTGCATCATACCCTTTCTGAAGCATCGCCTCTTTTTTAATACTATTCTCATTTACATTAGCAACGAGATAGATACCAGGGAAACCTGCCTCAACACTCATTTTCTTAAAACAATCTACATACTCCTGCGGAAGAGCAACTGGATCAAAAATAAAGAGATATGGTTTTCCGTCTACCTTGACATATCGCTCATCACGGAAAGCCTTCAAAAGCAACTCAAAATGCGCCTTAGCATCTTCTATACCTGGATAGGTTTGCTCCATCAATACTGCTTTAGAATCACAACCAGCCGTACAACCTACAGCTCTCCATGTGTGATTGGCCCATGCCAAGCAGAAAGGGAAATCAGGCTTTCCTGACTCTAAAACCTCATGGAACACATCAGCCAAAAGTCTTCTGCCATTACCAAACCAATAATGCCAGTAACAAAAAGCCGTTACGCCTGCTTCACGAGCCATCTGCGCCTGCTGCTCACGAATAATAGGTAAACGCAGGTCGTAATAGCCCAACTCTGTTGGTACACGAGGTTCATCGTGTCCTCGGAATAAAGGCTTTGCTTTGCCTACATTTGTCCACTCTGTAAAACCTTTTCCCCACCACTCATCATTCTCAGGGAATGGATGAAACTGAGGTAAATATAAAGCTAAAATTTTTGGATTCATTTTATTGTTTTTGTTTTAATTTTAATAATCATAGATGGTATCAGAAGACTAAGTACAACCATCAAACAGAAACTTTCGACTCCTGACCAATGAAGAAGTCTTGAGCATATTACAGAACAAATGTTCAATATAATCCAATGAGTAACATAATACTCCATGGAATTCTTTCCTATAAACTGCAAGAAAGAACAATTTGGCATTTTTTTGAAAACATTATCAAATACAATACAACCTGACAGAGAATAAACAACTGCCAGCAGATAGCTGCCACCATCATTCAAGATGTTGGCACGAAATCCGATAAAGGACGGACAAAATATAAATATGACCAAATACAATACCAGCGAAATAAATAAACAACTATTTTTGTACTGTCTTTCTCTAAACATATAACCAAAAGCATAAGCCGCCAAGCCAAGTGTTACCGTAGAGATGTAATAGGGATATAACAAGTTCAAATAAAAAGCCAAAGATGCAAAAAGCAATCCTCCAAGAAAAAGGAAGATAGGCTTGATATGCCTTATATAAAACTCATTATATATAACTTGCACACAGTACAAAGATATGAGAAACCACAACGGCAAATTGCCAGACACGCTTCCTGTCATCAACAAGTCTTTAAATGGTGTAAGTATATAGTGCCTCCACTCCATGTCGCCATTTATATACTTAACCGCACAATCAACTACATGTCCTATCAAGCTATAAACTGCAAATGTTGTCAATAACTTCTTTCCCCCCCCCATTATGATTTGCATTCGTTCCTTGGGTCGATAGAACATACCGCTTTTGAAATAGAACCAGAACATAAAGAAACTTAAGGGCCGCAGCCAACTACTATCCGTCAAGCCTGCAAAACCTACAATATGTCCTAGTATCATATCAATAATGAGCAAACCAGCCAATCCATCAAGGAAATTCTGTCTATCCATCGTTAATTCAATGCTTTTTTATTACTTTTTTAATTCAAGATACTCATAATATTGCCTGATAGTTCTGTTCGCTGAGGCCTCCAAAGAATAGTTATCAACAGCCAACTTTCTGCATTTTTCAGACATCATTTGCCTCTCCGTGTCATCCAAATTCAACATTTTGTAAATTCCTTCTGCAAAATCTGTGGAATCCTTTAATTTGGCACAATAACCAGTACCCTTGTCTTTCACGCCATCCAAGCAAGCCCCCATAGCGAAACCAACTACAGGTGTTCCGCAACACAAGGATTGGTTCACCATCATAGGACCTGCATCATTTACTGACGAACACAAATACATATCACACATGGAATAGATCTCAGGTAATTCGTCTTTAGAAACAAAGCCAAGTCCCAAAGAATCTATATTTGCAGGAAGTAAAGGTTTCAACTTATCAAAATCATTTCCGATAGCAACCAGCAAGACCTCACTACACATTTTTTCGGAAAGCATCCTTGATAATTTTTGGAGAGCTTCAACTAGATATGAAATACCTTTTCGCTCATCATTTATATTTTGGCTGCCAAACAAAATCAAGTGCTTTTTCAAGTTGCCTATGCCATACTTTTTTCTCAATGCGCTCTTATTCTTTGGAGAAAACTTGTCCGTGTCGATAATCGGAAATGACAACACCCGATAAACATCATGCAACAAATAAGACTTCTCATAAAATCCAAATTGATAGGAGTTTCCAGTAATGATGGGTGCGACTTTTTTCAGTACTCGTTCCCTATATATGACATTCTGATGGGTAAAGTCATTCGGGTCTTTGGATTCAAAGGCAGGACAACATCCACAAGCATGCTGATAGCCCTCACAATTTCCCGTGAAATGACATCCGCCAGACATTGGGGAATAATCAACCATATTGAATCTAAAGACACAATGCAACTTATCATATATTTCTTCGATGGTGCGGTAACTCAACATTCCTTGCCAAAAGAATATGACAACCAAATCATAATTCTTCTTTATCTTTTTCAATACCTCAGAAGAACGTATAGGTGGCTTTTGGTCTTCTCTGTAAAAGAATCCAGAACTTCCTTTCGGCTGTAAATTATTGAAGAACCTTTGCCTCAGATAATAGGGATGAAGCCTTGATATTTTGTGACGAAGCTTCCCCCAAAATGTCAAGTTGTCCTGTACATAAAGAAAATCATGATGGATATCTATGCGATTGAGCGTAAGCAAATCCGCCTCCAAGCCCATCTGTCGGAATGCCGTCAAACTGTCATTTGCCAACACACCAGGACCAGAAGTAGGATTTGCTGAAGATATAATCAAGATTTTAGGCTTCGACTTCTGCATAATATTCCTTGATATATCCTACAATCATTTCCACCTGCTCCAACTCCAACTCATAGAACATTGGCATACGCACCAAGCAGTCGGCATACATATCGCAGTTAGGCAGCTCAGGGATGGAGTCGCTGTGATGCACGTAATACTCGCTCTTGTGCAAAGCCAAGTAATGGAATGGAGCCAAGACATCATGCTCCTTCAAGAACTTGATCAAGCCCGAACGCTCCTCCAAGTTGCGGCACACGATATAGAACATGTGGGCATTGTTGGTGGCATAGCAAGGAATCTGAGGCAAACGGAAGAAGCCCTGTCCTGCCAAAGTCTGCAAGCCGACGAAGTATTGCTCCCACAACTTCTTGCGCTTAGTCTGAATATCGTCCAGGTTCTCCAACTGTGCCCAGAGGAAGGCAGCGTTGATTTCCGCTGGCAAGAAGGAAGAGCCCATATCCACCCAACCATACTTGTTGACAGCGCCACGGAAGAACTCGGCACGGTTGGTACCCTTCTCCCAGATAATCTCGGCACGGCGGATGAATCGCTCATCGTTGATGGTCAGCAGACCGCCCTCACCACCAGCCGTGATGTTCTTGGTCTCATGGAAAGAGAAGGCTCCCAGATGACCGACCCCGCCAAGTGGCTTGCCCTTATAGAAGGAGTCGATAGCCTGTGCAGCATCCTCCACCACGAGGAGATTATGCTTGTTTGCCACCTCCATGATGGCATCCATGTCGCAAGCCACGCCTGCATAGTGGACAGGGGCGATGACACGAGTGCGAGGAGTAATCAAGCTCTCCAGTTTCGCAGCGTCAATGTTAGGATTGCCGTCCATGGAGTCGGCGAACACCACCTTAGCACCCTCACGAAGGAAAGCCAAGGCTGTGGAAACGAAGGTATAGGAAGGTACGATGACCTCGTCACCCGGTTTCAAGTAGCAGAGCATGGCGCACATCTCCAAGGCATCCGTGCCCGATGTGGTGAGCAAACACTTCTTGAAGCCATAACGCTTCTCAAAATAATTCTGACACTTCTTGGTGAACGCACCGTTACCAGACAGCTTGCCAGTAAAAACTGCCTCATACATGTAATGAGCCTCTTTTCCTGTAAGGAAAGGCTTATTAAAAGGAATCATTGTCATAATAAAAGATTTTTTAGAATTTACAAATATATTAATCAGGTTATGCAGAAAGTTTGTTTGTGATTCTGCTAACCAAGACATAAAATTTCAGTTTAGTCTTCAAGATTTCCAATACTACTGATACCCCTAAAGAAGAAAGTAGCAATGCGAGAAATATGAAAATTGGATATTGAAAGCTATAGATGAAGTTATGGAAGAAGTAGGCAAAGATAAATGTATGTACCATATACATATTCATGGAATGCTTGCCCAAATAAGCCATCAATGGCATTAGATAGTGCATGTTCTTTGTCATGATAGCAACCATACACGCCAAAAGGAATGCGATATATGGATCGGCGTAGATTCCTGCCATTCGACCGACCATAGCACATTCACGATTCACACAAAGTCCTACAAACATGACGGTAAGCAAAACCAAAAGACCTCGTTTTGACATTTTTCGTATTATCACATCAATCACACCTTGATACTGTGCGAGATAGATACCTAAAACAAATGCAAGCTCATGGGTTCGAAAGATAATCATCGAAACAGGCAGTACAATCCATCTTAGATACTTGTTATTTATCATCCAAAACAATACAGGGAACACAAGCCACAATATGATGATAAGTTGATTAAACCACCAAGTTATGTTATAAGAATGAAACTCTTGCACTCCCATGACGTCTTTCACTAAAGCCAATGGTATATTTGCCGATTCACCATAAGGAATGGTTAATGGTCTATCGAAGCAAAACACACCAATTGGTACAAAGATGATAAAAATCACCCAATAATTGAGATAAAACTTAGTGTATCTTTTCAGCAAGAAGCATAGAATTTGCCCCCCCGAATCTCACCACCAGAGTTAGTTACCAGTTTCTTCATCTGTATAGTTAAACCATAACCAGAAAGCAGCAAGAAGATAGCGACACATACCTTCCCCAACATCGCCAAATGCCATACGACATATCCAGATTCTGGGCTTTGATAAAACAAGTGATGGCACAACATCGCACAAATAGCAATTCCTTTTAGGACAGAGGTGTCGTGCAATGACAAGCTAAAAGCACAAAATCGAGAAACAGATTTATAAGTAACTCCTCGAACACATTCTACATTTTCTTTTTTCAATGGAATCATAATTTTGAATTGTCTTATTTCTTAAAATACAAATCCAATAAACTCGTAACTTTCGAGATAACTCCTATTTGGAGAGGAGCCTGAAGCAAATATGGCTCACCAACATCATTTCCCTCAATGACAAGCCATCCCTTAGTGCTATAAGCCAAATCCCAAGCAATAATAGTTGCCCCCCCACAATTCAAAGCCATCTCCTTGACTAAAGACAAAGCATTTGACCATTGGGGCAAATCAAATCCAACAATTTTGCAGCCTGTAGTTGGATGCTTACTAAAAACATGATTTCGGTTATCACATGCCATGCTACAAACAAAGCCATTCTCCAAGTCAATAGACGCATAAATGCCACCAGCTCCAGCATTATCGACATTAGAATTGCCAACTCCCATTCGTAAAGCACCACCTACAATATGGACTTTATCCTTTATTTTGAAAGTAACCAAACGCACTGTATTAATACTCTCTCTGTGCAATTTAGCCATGTCTTCTCCTTGTTCTATGAGTTCTTCCAATACAAAAGGACCATTTTTAATATTATCCTCATAGAAAACTTGTGGTGAAGTACATGTATGATATATCTTAATTCCACTACCACTATGTCCCTTCAATGGCTTGAATATAAAAGAATTGTGCTTGAACAAAAAGCTGAGAAGTTCATCTTTCTGATTTTCATTATAGACGACTACCAGGTCACGTTTATAGTATTTTTTTAACTTATTATACAATGCGCCCTTATCTTCAAACAGTTCTCTTACATTCTTGCCATTAACTAATTGACAGAATCCATACTGTCGTTTGATATTGTTGAAACGACTTCTTCCAAAAGTATTACGCTCATAGTATTTGAAGACAAAATATTCTTCAAAGCTTGTTCCAAATCTGTGCAAACAGTAAATCATGTCCAAGACTAGTGCATTGACATTAAAATGCTCTTTAACCTCATCATCTATAGATTCCCATTGTCTGCATATTTCTGCTTTGGCCAATTCTACACCTTTCATGTAATATTTTGGTGAGACAAACTTATAAAACAGAACATAGATGTGCTTCCAAAAAGCACTATCATCGGCAAAATACGCCAAACAATTCTCTACCACATTATCGACTTTCCATTTACTAATGGAATTTGCTACTACAAAATATTTCTCTTTCATACTATTCCCATATTATACCCTTTAAACCATTGTTTGTTCTAACACGAATGTCTAATGTTTCATGTATTTTGCATATAACATTTCCTAGTTCCGCTCTGTTATGAGCAGAAACTATGATAGGACCTTTTCTCATGCCTTTGGCAGTCATCGGCTCACAAAGGTCGCCAACACATAAATTTCTTATATCTACCAGTTTCACGCCATCAATCAACTGAAGTTCATCGATGCCCTTAATGTCATCTATTATACCAGTAGGAAGAGTAAAACACAAATATGCAGAAATCTTTCTATGCTTGCATTTTATCCAATTTTCCATATCAACTTTCTTCCCTAAAGCACAATCAATCAACATACTATTGATATCTAACCCCGTGCTCAATGGAATAAGATGAGAAGAAATATAAACTCCACCACCTCGAATAGCACTTTCTACGACACAAATATTTCCTTCTGTATCAACTAAATATTCAGAATGTATTATTCCAAAACGAGGATGAACTTTTCTTGTGAATTTTTCCTCACACTCAATGATTTTTTGCTGAATGCAAGAATCTAATGAAGACGGAAAGATCGTCTGGCAAGGAATTGGATGCTCTATTCCTTTGAAATAGACCCTATCGCCAAACGAAAGATTATAATACCTGCCATCATATACAAATCCTTCGCAAACGAACTCTTTTCCTTTAAAGAACTGCTCAACTATCACTTGTTTATGCTTAGACATACTCAAAGCATTTGATACAGCATTAGCATATTCTTTTTTATCGTTTACCACAGAAATCCCCATACTGCTTTGAGAATCCGTTGGCTTTACGATCCACGGAAAAGGAACATTGAAGTTCTCTGGAAGAGAAAGATTTCTTACAGAAATGTGCTTAGGGGAAGGATTTCCGATTTCGTCACAAATCAACCTAAATTTTTCTTTATTACAGTATGAGAGAACCATCTCCAAAGAATTTCCTGGCAATTTTAACTTCTCAGACACATACGCAACAGTTGGCATCATCAAATCATTTTGATCTGAAAAGACTGCTGATATATGTGCATTCTTAGCAAACTCAACTATTCGATCATAATCATAAATATCACATTCAAACAACTCATCTGCATAGTCTATTGCAGGATATCCTTTGGGAGAGACGACGATTACATACAATCCCATTTTTTTAGCAGTTTGAACTAGATAAATTTGTCCAATGCCAGCTCCAATAATTAAGACTTTTGTCATTTTCTATATTTTTAAAATGCGTGACTATTAACAATTCCAAGTGATATAAACCACAGAAAAATTGCAAAGAACCATTTTTTATTACCCAATATGGCATACATACATTTATTGACTAAATCACTGAAGAAAATCATACACAATAAGATGCAAACTATACTATTACATATCATGAAAGCAATACTGTCTGGCTGCTTGGAAAATATGCCATAAGAAAATGGAAATACTATTAACATATGAAGCATATATACATTCATTGTTCTCATTCCATATTCAGAGAAAAAGTATTTTTTATTAGGCATAGAGAATAGTAACAAGAAAGCAATAGAAGAAATAAAGATATAGGTGAGAAGAATTCTACCAATTCCACTAATGCTTGTCCCAAACGACAAATAGAATCCACTATTCCATACTAATCCCTTGCACATAAGACAGCAGATTGTATATAAAGAAAGGAAACATGCACATAAAATACGGTTCTTAGTAAGAGACAATTTAGCTTCAACAACACTATAGTTTCTCTTTAACAAACACCCCATTAAAAAATACGGATAAAAACCTATAATTCTATTAATCTGTAGTGCATTTACAATTATGCTTGTACTATTTTGAGGAATAATTTGATAAGCAATCATTACAATTCCACTCAATATAACCAGCAGCTTTAAGTTGAAGAGCCGTAATAGTGGGGGGGTAACTACTGCAAAAATAAATAGTGCCCACAAATACCACATAGCATATCCAACAATATGAATTCCTTCATGATAAGATGGATAAAAGAAATAACCCACGATAAAATTTATTGAGCTAAATAAAAGCAACGGATAAATATACTTATCCGCATATTTACAAATTGTTTTCTCCTTAAAGAAAAATCCAGAAATGATAGTAAACATTGGCATCAACCAACTGATGACAATTGCCCATAATATTTCAAACTGTCTCGGATAGCCATAAATCAGTAATGAATGTTCTAGTACTATACCTAAAATCATGAAGAACTTGACATTGTCCATTCTATAATTTCGGACATTTTCCATCTTAAAATACCACTTTATGATTAGACTTATATATCATGTATCCACTTCTATCCCCACTACATTCGATTGTTTTTAGCTCACGGCAAGTAATCTGAGCCTCAACCAAGTCAGGATACTTTTTCCAATGCTCTATGATTGGAAGCAAACGTTCAGTTTCCTTACTTAAAAAGTAAACACCGGAATAATTGTTTTCTGAAAGCACAGGTTTTACAAAGTCACCCATGGCAACCTTAACCACACCTTCAAGGAAATCATAACCAGTAGAAAGTTTCACCAAATTTGAACCGATGAAGTCTCCACCCATACGAGCACCAATCTCTATCACTTTAATATCACCATCTTCGGTAATTTTAAGTTCAGAATGCGATGCGCCAAACTGGACATGCAAGGAATCAAGTGCATTGAGTACTATTTTCTTTACCTCTTCCTTTTTCTCCAAAGGCAAAGAAGATGGCTGATGATGTTCCAATTCCACGAAGAAAGGAGCACCAGTCGTAACCTTGTCCGTTATCTGCAAGATGTAATGAGTCCCCTGATAAGATATACTTTCGACACTAATCTCTCTGCCTGTAACGAATTCTTCAACAATCGCCTTATGCTCAAAAGACTCATTTTGGGCACGTTCTATGGCAGAAGACAATTCTTCCGATGAATTAATCTTCTCTACTCCACGGCTACCCGAACGATCCGTCGGTTTTACAATCAGCGGATAATGGAAACCTTGCAAATCTGCTCCTTTTTCATCAGCCACTGCAAATTTCGGAGATGGAACTTGATGATCCATAAAGCACTGACGCATCAAATACTTATTGGTGCAAACTGCTGTGTAATCATTAGGATTTGCCACCAATCCCATTTTGGAAGCGACATAATTGACTGCAACTGTTGCTGTATCGGAAGCTATTGTCGCTATACCATCAATTTTTAACTCTTGGCATTTTTCTAAAATCGCCTCTTTTTCTACAATTGAAATATCATAGAAACCATCTGCGTATTCTGAACAAATCGCTCCGTCTTTCCATGCAAAGCAATATACCTCCAATCCCATATCTTTAGCCTTTAAGACCAAAGGGAGTTGGAGATAACTTGCTCCTATCACTGCTAATTTTTTCTTATTCATTTTATTCTATTTTAATTCAAAACAAACGACCAATAATATAGTGAAAAAATATGAAATAACAAATCATAGAAAATCATTCCTCTTTCTAAGTTTTTCAAGCACCTTATCTTTCATAATGAAAGATTTTAGCCCATCTACAAAGTACATATGATTGAACCAATTTACCCAAATGGTCGTTAAACACCAATAAGCAAATTGAAACAAAACTCCTAAAACATTATTTGTCAGATTAGGAATATATAGTATACCAAATATATAGACTACAACTATAGAAATTAAATAAATGATTCCCCAAGTTCTCATTTTAAACAATTTAGCTTGCAAATCTTTTTCTTTGGACAATGAAAGCAATTGTTCATATTCCTCCTCCTTTCTTTCCAATTCATTACTTTTCTGTACATAGGATTCATCTATTTTAGAAAATTCCTCTATATGAGCTTTTAAATCAGAAGATGATAATATCAGTAGCTGCTCCGCCTCTGTCTGACCTATAGCCCCCTCAGCCATACGTATGCACAATTTGGCTACAGCAGAATTTGAAATGCCACCTTGCAATTGAAGTCTTGCGATTTTGTCTTGAAGCTTCCCTACAACTTTCCCTGAAGGATATCTCTTGGAACGATAATTTACAACATTTGCTGATAAACTCGTCAACGCAAACATATCTTTATTTTTCCCCACCATATTAGAGGGATTTGCCAACCATAACAAAACCAGCAAGTCAGATGCCGTTATGCTAATTCGTTTCCATACAGGTACATCTTTTTCCTTCCAGTTTACAGAAAAAGAATTGTTTAAAAACCAACAATTAACATCATTAAACTCAGCAATTGCCTTGTCTTTACGCCTAAAAGCGACATATTCTTGTGCCAATAAATCATTGAAGGCACTATCCCTATTTCCTCTCAACTTCGTCAAAGTACGAAGATCACGAGATTTCTCAGTCTTATCTATCAAATTTCGTATTTGGCTATTATATATAATGTTTATCCCTTTCGTAGCCAAATCATCCAACAAATTGTCTTTATACCTTTCCAAATCTGTTTTCGTCAAGTTTCTACGATCACAAGCAGAAAGTACATCCGCCACATTTAAGGAAGCAAGAAGTCCTTTTTCATTAATCTTGTCTACTCGTTTAGAAAGTAAAATCTTTATTTGTTCAATTGTAGTCTCTAGTATAGAGTAACGATACCCCATAGCAATTGTCAAATCAAACAATTGTTTGCAAGACTCATAAGCCTCTTCTGTGTTGAGATTAATTAAGCTAATATAAAAATTTGTGTCTATCAACAATTCTGTATCAACTATTCTTTCTTTTATCTGAAACTGCAAATAAGAAGCAATTACACCACCTAAATACAAATCACAAATTGTATTATAATATTCATCCTTCTTTTTCAACTTCGAATAAACATATTTAGAAACATGATACCCCTGCGCATAAATGTCTGATGGTTTGTTCTCAAAAATTCGATTTTTCTGATCTTGTATGAAAGCAACCAATTCATCAAATCTACCCTCAACCCCTAATCCTTCACAATACAATTTGTAATTCTTTTCCAGTTTTCGAATTCTTTTCTTTTGCTGTTTATAATCCATTCCTACCTGAGATCCAAAAGGTGTCTTTATAATAAAGGAATGATCCTTGTTCAAAACAAAATTTGCACTTGAATTTCTTGCGATTTCAGACATTAATGTTTCTAAAACTGGAATCGGAATTTTCAGCCCGAACTCTTCTTCTGCTTTGGACTGGATCTCCGTATAATCTTTTCCTTTTAATTCAAATCCTACTTTTTGCAACATTCTGTTCAACGTCTCTTTCAATATCGGCAAGAAAACGTTCAAAATACTTTTGTTACATTCTTCCTTACAATTCTCTCTTATTAACGCCAAAAGAGAATATGTAGCTAACAAATTCTCATAATTCATAAGACTGTTTTTATTTTATTTAAACTCAATTTATCTCTTCTAATTCAGCTAAATCTCTAACACCAATATGCGCTAGTACATCAATGTTTTCATTTTGTAAAGTATCATTATAATTCCACGATTGCATATCAGAAACCCTGTCAATGACAGCCAAACTTTTCTCTCCATTTTTATACAAAGTCATTTCAGCTGTTCTGTAAAGCATCAATCGTTCATCTGCAATGTCTGCCTTCAATGCCAAATTCATTCCAGCTTGTCCTCCCATTCTTACAGACGGATATGCAATACCATCAAATTTTACTCGATTGACATAAGCATCAGCTATTGCTGCCGAAATCAAATAATCATATTCATTTCCAACAACTTTAGAAAACTCTTCCGCAACAAAGCGTGCATACTCATCAAAATCAGGTTCAGTTTTTAAATCACAATATATCTTTTTCAAGGATTGCAAAAGTTCGTTATTGCTTACACTTTCGAAAGTGACATCATCTACTATTGCAACAACTCTTATATCTTTAACAACCACCCAATTTGATACTGTAAAATGCTCTATTCCTCTTGATGTTATTCCTTGTTTGGTTAAGGTAGAACATTCACTTAATGCAATAGCTCTATTATCCAAAGGTGCTGTATCAGAATCAGATAATGTTCCATAAAACATAGTTTGTCCAGGCAATGTTGCTCGTTGACACGTCTTGCAAAATTCCCTAGGAGGATAACTGACATCTTTTCTCTTAGAATAGCCACGTCCACTTCTTACTCTAGTTATCAATGTATTCGGTTTCAAACTCAAACGCACAACTTTCAAACTATCAAATTCATTGATGAGTGCTTGGACTTCATTGAAAGGGTATTTAGATAAATCCAGACCCTTCAGTTTTTCTATTATCTCCTCTGTGTTCATCATTTTTCCTCCTTGATTTCTTCAAATGGCGACTCCTTAAAGCCTTCAATATCTTTTTTCGTCATCTTCGAGTAAAAGACATCAAAGGCTGATTTGTTTTTCAAGAGAAGCGCAACATTCGCCTTTAACGGATAATCACCTTTGTCTGAGTACAAGACTCCATTCAAAGTGTCAATATCTTCCTTAGAAAGAGAGTTCTTCAAGAACTTCACCAAGTAAGCATAACATTCGTATGCCAACTTTTCATCAGCATCTTTTGATTCTTTAATCATCCAATCTATCACATCAGATGACGTATTAAGCAATAGCGCACTTTTCTCTTTATCACCATCCAACTTGCAATAAGCCTTCAACATATTGAAAACTTCAAACTTTGCATAATCCAAGACATACTCATGCTTTGCTTTCAAAGCTGATATAGAGGGTAATATGTTAAAAAGTCGATATTGTCATATCGGACATATCCATCAACCTCTAATACTGCATATTTCGAGGCTTCGTATCCTTCTGGAGAAATCAACTTTAATGCACTTGGCGGTGTGAAGTAATCGTATATACGGAATTTTCCACTTTTCTGCAGGCAAACCAACAGCAGAAACATCAAATTGCCAACTTTGATATTATATAATCTGCTTTCTTTTACATTCAAGGCAAGCTCTTTCTCATCAAGTATTCCTGCCATCAAGATATTCATTGTTTCCCAATCAACCTTTTGCATAGTTGACAAATCCAAGCCCTTGATTACATGCAGTCGTTCTAGCAAGATTTCAACTCTTTGCAATCTAGCATATTCACCTTTCAGCAGATCATAAAGTTTTTGGGATTCATCATCCGAAGGAATATCCACTTGGAAGTCACCGATATTAAAAGACATATTTTCTATGACAGCTAAAACAAACCGAATATCTTGAGACATTGCCTTTAATTCTGTTGCCTCCAACTTGATATTGACTGTCATTACAATAGGATTTTGACTGTCAAACGCAACTTTCAAACAATGTCCAATCCCAAGTATTACCTTATTTTTCTCATTTGTTTTTTCAAAAGAGTTGTAGAAGACTGTTCCATTGACAGATACCGCTTGCTTGACATCCTGAATCAATTTCAGAAAACAACGTCCTTCCCGAATAGGAATATCTGAAGCATTTGCATCCGTGGACTTCACATATATAAGCAAATTGCCTTTCTGGTGATGAAACTCTCCAAAGACTCCTTGCTAGCATCAAATCCAGACAAGGAAAATCTAAACGTATCGTAATTACCATCTACAAGATCTTTCAATGACAATGTTTTTATAGGACTACCTGTTTGCTTTTTCATATCACGATAAAGTCAACTAAGCTATGATAAACATCATCACTATCTTCCAAAGGTTTCATCTTGACGTTTATGCTTTTCTGTTGTTCCTTTCCCTTTAAAATATTTTGAAGTTCTACAGGAATCAGCATTCGATAGAATATCTTACGTTCTTGCCTGTCATTGATTAGCACAACAAAATAAATACATCCTCCTTCTCTCATATAATTTCGTAAATCAGAAGTATTTATCGGGTAAGGCAAAGATTCTACAAATTCACCTGTTTTTCCTTTTACTTGAACTGGTATGCGCCCTATCATCGTCTCCTTCTTCATAGAGTCGTCTGGATACAAATAGAGGAAGCCATCCCATGATGGTTCCTTATCTCCAACGGGAATCGTAGGATTTATCCGCTCAATCTTGGTGAAATAATCCTCTACAGCATTGACTGCAAGTAATTCTATTTGATTTGGATTCATCTTCATTTATTTGCTTCCACCTCTATTTTTTAAGCTCTGATATGTACTTTTTAATATCATCCCTCAATTTACTTCCACCACTCATTGTTGTTTCGTAAACCACATGTCGATATGCTTGTAAATCAAAAGGAATATCATCGACATTTTGAGTCAATAATATTATTTTTTTTCCTAAAGTATGAGCTATTCCAAGCTCATAAAATACATTAGGATTTCGATTTGTCGTATCACAAATCACCATTGACGACTGCAAAATACCAGTCCAAATATCTTCCATAATGTTTGGTCCATACAGATTATCAGCCCTGACAGGATTCATTCCCATCTCTTTAACCGCTACTGATATAGCTTGTTCCCAAACATCCTTAGACCATTGTTCCGTAAAAGGCATTATAACGAATACGTCATTGGGATTAACACGAGTCTCACGATTTTGAAAAATTGGATTTACTATCATTTTCTTGAATCTCCTCTGAAATAAAAATCTATAATTTTTTTCGTTGAAATTATAGATGTTATTAATTACTCTATCTATTTCGTAATAATCATATGGCATATCTTGCGCATAGTCAAACAACCATACACCGACCAACTCAGCATCCACAAATATTGGATATATATCACAAAAGAAATTTTCAATATTTTGTGTTTCATTATAGCACAAAACATTTTGAATTTGCATAGGCAACTCTACAACTTGAAATCTCTCAAAATTCTTAGAAGTAACCAATGTGTCTATAAATGTTTTGCTAACTGTCAATCGTTTAGTTTTTCTCAAACATATACTTTTTCTACGAGCAGCAATATATTCAACACACATATTACAAGAATTTACTGTCAAATAAACGCATTTATATGCCTTCGTTAGTTTTTGGAATATACCCAAGCACTCTAAAATAACCGTTCCAGGTAGTTCATTCGAAGACAACAATTTATATAATTTTGGTAAATATGTATTGATTAACTCATTCTGACCTTGTACCACTTTTTTTACGATAAAGTTACCATAAAGCAAACATAATACATCAAGAGCATCCAAAATCGACTTTGACACATATTCATCTGTCGTAAATCCCAAATATCCCAGAAGAACAAAACGACCATTTGCTTTTATATGACGAATCTTAACAAAAAACAATTTATTAAATTTCGTACGTTCTTTCCGCAAACCTGAAATATTAAAATTTGTCCATTTTACCCTATCACCATAAAGATGGGTAATTGCAACACTCTTATCATTAAACAAAAACAATCGCAAACTCGTCAATTCCAAAGACTTGGCGAGACGAACAAAAAAACTTTTCAAGACACATCGAGAGACAGAAGAACTTGTTGCAGATATTGGTCTAACAAGTAATTCCCTGTAAAAGGGTATAAGATTTGATATATCCATAATATATTAATATTACCATGTCACAATCATACTATATAAAAGAAAAAACAAATTGCATTATTTCCTAAATGAACAAGAGTTTCTTGAATTTCACAAGTTGCTCTAACATATTTTGCATTCCTGCGTTTTGCAATTTAGTTAAGGCTACTATATATTCATTTCTAAACTCATCATTCATTAGAGCACGATGGATATAAATCGAATTTTCCTAAATGATTTTGTTGAGTTTTGAAAGACAATCGCCAATAGCCTCCAATATAATTGGTTCTTCTTTGCTTATTATCAATTGGCATGCATTATGGAAAGCAGAACCTATCATTCCATAAAGTTCACAAAACGCATCTGTACGTGATTGTTTTAGTTCTCCTCTCTTATTTCCCCAAAAGGGAATTGCTCCAATAATTGGATATTAGTATGAGCATCACCTATTGCGATACGCGAGAATTCGGCTTCTATGGCTGTAACCATTTTGCCAAACTGCAAATAATCTAAAATCTCTTTTTCTAACATAATTTCATTGTTCAGAATTCATCATTTCACTTTCTGAAAATATTTTTTATACTTCTCCAAGTCCACCATCAGATCCCAATGTTCATCAAGCCATTGCTCATCCATTGTCCACCAATGCGTTCTCTGCAATAATGCAATTGTTTCTTCATCATAACGATAACCTATAATCTTAGCAGGAACTCCTCCCACGATAGCGTATGGAGGTACATCTTTCGTCACAACCGCATTTGCCAAAACTACGGCTCCATCCTTGATTTCTACGCCACCTATCAAGGTAACGTCAGCTCCCAACCAGCAATCATTGCCGATTTTATTAATGAGACCTCTCTCTTTATCAAAAAACAGAAACTCATCAAAAACCTGATGCTTTGTGAAGGTCTTTCCACCGCTTTTCCCTGACATACTCACGAATTGACGTGAAGTAGAAACGAAGGGAGCTTTATAGGGATGAGTCTGATTGATATAATGGCATCCTGGACCAATGGAACAAAATCGCCCAATCTCTGCATTGAGATTACAATTATCCCCAAGATAAGATCCATAGCCCAAAGAACCAGAGAAAGTGGTACCTTTACAAATAATATTTCTGCCCTCAAACTTGCAATTCTTCGATATATACGTATATTGACTAAACATCAATTTATCACCATTCACATAATGATGGTATTTTGCCAATAATTTTCGTTTAAGCCAAGGGAAATGATTTAAAATAGATGTAATACTCATTGCTTATTTATTTCATCCAACCGACTACCTTATGTATCAGCAGCCAATCGTATCTACGATATAACCACGGATAAAGTTTCTTGCACAGCTCTCCATAATAACCTCTCTCACCGAGAAAGAAGGCATACAAAGCTATCTTCTCCCAAAATGATTTGCCTTTGAAATCAAGATGCCCCAAGAAATCTTCTTTTATGTCTTTACGGGCACGAGAGGCAGCGGAATAGTTTATGTTAGTCTTTAAAACAGGTGTGGATACCTTATAAATTCTTGTATGCTTGTAGATTCTATACAACCATTCCAAATCCTCAAAACGACGTATATTCTCATCAAAAGGCTCTTTAAGACATAATTCTCTTGTACATACAAATGCGCCCGTTCGTGGTAGGATTCTACCAAAGAAATGCTCCTTGTAAGGGTTTTCAACCACCCCCTCTTGATATTTACATGCTAATGTCTTGTTTCCACATCGTGAAGTGTAAAATGGTGCAAATATGAAAGAGGTATCGTTGTGATTATTTATATTCTTAGCAAAATACTCTAAAGCGTCAGGTTCTAATTCGTCATCAGCATCAAGAAACAGTATCCACTCCCCTTTAGCATTCTTCACACCAGTATTTCGAGCCTTGCTCGGTCCGCCATTCTTCTGCTTTATCAGTCGGATGCGCGAATCGTTTATTGCCCCAACAACGCCAACCGATCCATCCGTGGAACCGTCGTCCACTATCACAACCTCAAAGTCGTTGTGCTCTTGTGAGAGCACGCTCTTCAAAGACTGCGCAATAGAAGATTCCTTATTATATAAAGGTATTACTACTGAAATTATTTTTATTGACATAACCAAGAATTTGATTCAAATATCTTCATTATCAAATTAATAGACTTGTTACAAACGATTTGACACTTCTTTACACTGAATACTAACGTAAGCAAACTATTGATAAAAAATCCATTATGTTTTTTAAAACAAGAGATTAGTTGAGTTCTTTCATTTTTGTCTTTATAATAGTGAGAACTTATTGCACTCAGAAGCAAACAAAAAATAGTTCTTTTTTGTGCACCAATCTCAATGTTATCAATATTTGCACAGAAATCGGTAATGAGAGTTCTAAAAGCAAATGTTTCTTTCTCAATATTTACTCTATTTGTTATAGAGCCTATAGTCTTTCTATAATAATATGTTTCATCCTTAATGAAACATATTCTGTTTATGACCTTTGCTAAAAAAAATGTCCAGTATTGATCCTCATGTATAATACCTTCTTTAAAAAACAGATTATTTTTCACTATAATACTCTTTTTTACCAGACGATTTTGCGCCATAACAGGATTCACATCATAATTAAGGAGCGTTTTTTTTATAAAAGGATGATTATCAGAAAATAAAGGTAAAGATTGTTTAGAGAACTGTTCCACATATGGAACATCAGAAGCATAACTACCCTGTACTAAATCTGCATCATATTTTTCAGCTGCATCAAACATAATATTCAAACAATTAGGGTATATTGTGTCATCGCTATCCAGGAAATAGAGATATTTTCCATTAGCTTCACGAATTCCTGAATTTCTTGCCGCTGATAACCCTTTGTTTTTATCATGGTGATAAATTCTAAAGTCAATAATACCATTATATAATGAAACAAATTCTTCTGCAATTTCCATACTATTGTCAGTACCATGGTCGTCAACAAGAATGCACTCTATTCCGTTCTTCTTTGTTTGATTAGCCACTGATTGAAGGCAACTCAATACATAATCTTTTACATTATATATCGGAATTATAACTGATATATCCATATTTCTTCAAAATTATACATCCAATAATATCCAGTTATTTTGAAACAAAGCTGACTTGAAGTCATCATTATACCATCGATTGGGAGCTATCACAACCTTATTAGGATTATTACTAACATATTGTGCCCACCAATGGAAGGTACTGTTTGATATTATAAAATGCTTGCATGATGACATTAAACGCATTGTTTCCCATACCGGATCTGAACCTGATTCATAATAACAATTACAACCTTCAATCTTTATATTTTCCTTGACCCAATTAATATCATTTGAAAAAAATATAAATACAGGATTCGCTACACGATTTTTAATTTCTTCTATAGCACGCTCATAATAGCTGCGGTTACAAACAAAGTAAGTACCTTTTATGCGGGAATCTTCTACAAAATCCCCTCGTCGGATACTGATAGCAACAGAATTACTATTCTGAATAATATTCAACAAATCATTATTTTCTTGGAGTGTTTTATTTTTAGGCATAAAGGCTTTTTTCAATTCATCTCCTATACCATCAAAATAATGTTCACATTCAAAGGCGCCATTGACTATTAGATTTTTAACCCACCATGGTTTTTTCAAAGGAAATTTTGCGTAACCCAAGTTTAAAAAGTACATGCCAAAAAACTTCATAATTGGCAGCCATTTCCGTTCGTATTTGTTCCTCTTAGAAAAAGAACTTGTTCGAGGATAGAAACGATTAAACATCTTCCAGACAGCATATTGCAAAATAGAATAATTTACAACATCTTGTTGCTCTGTTCCTTTTGTATTGAACCATTTCAAAGAATTTTCCTGACCATCGCCTTCTTTAACATGTTGGCGATAAATATTATCGAAATTATAAATAATGGTCTCTTGAGGGTTATATTTTTTTAATTGTTGAGCAAAGGCATAACGGAAAAATTGATTTCCAAGCCTTCCGTCCATATATATATAGATCATATCAATGCTTTTAATATTAATAATGTGATGGACTTTTTACATGACCATAAGCTTTTACTATTCGATCATCTATTTCAGCTCCAATCCATACTATTTTACAATCTTTGTCCATTGATGAAACTGCACTGGAACAAACCGTAATTGCTATATTAAACTTTATGCCCATAGCACTCAGCAATTGTTGTGGTGCCTTAGTCTGCAAAGTTGTAATACCAGGAAAATATTTTTTGTAATCAAACTTATCTCGGGGATGAAGTTTTACCAAAATATTCTCTGCACCAAACTTATCAATATAAGGTTGATAAATTGCTAAAAACTCTTCCGTTTTTAAATGAGCATCCTCTATTAAAGGCTGACTAAACAATACTATTCTTTTACTGCTTAAGTGCTCTAAATTATGTAAAGCATAAACGTTTTTGATGTATTTTTGCTTGAACTCTGAAGAAGTTCTCCACAAATTTTCAAGAGAAATTTGCTCAAAATTCAATTTTAACTTCTCAAAGAGTTTTCTATCAGAATCCGTTGTTACAATCCTTTTTTTACACCAGGGATTATAGCCGCCATAACGATTAAAAATACGTCCTACTTTAAAATTGTATACATAGGCCCCCAAAGAGGGAGTAAAGGAAGGCTCTTTTGGTACATGACTATACAATACCGAAAAAAAGTTTGGACAATCTTCCAGTACAGTATATTGGAGATTATCAATCAACGGCGCAGAAAAGAACAAATGATCCTGGGCGAATATGTCCGATTTCCTTAGAGCTGCTCTATATTTTAAACACTTTAGTCTATATTTTATACGATCTGAATTGGAATAGGATTTGAGTGGAGGCATAACTATCTTTGGCTCCAATTTGCATGGAGACAAATTACTCCCAACATAATAAGTAGTATTATGCAACATCTCGTCACTACTATATAATAAATAAAGAAGTAACGAATAAGTTGTATCTCCTACATAAGAATATTTATTACTCATTTCTTTTGAAATTTAGTTTTTATACAGTTATAAACATAATACATAGATTCGTTCTTAGTCAACAAAGAAGCTAACAAATAAATGAATATACCTGATATAATCTGAATAGTTAATAATAGGTATATATTTAATGCAAGCCTACCTATCAAATAAACAACAGAAGCCATACCAAAAGCCATAATAAAATTTGGACATACATCTATTAACTGTTGTTTATAAGAATATCCTATACTTTTTTTATTAGGATAGGAATTGACAAAATAGACAAATATATTAAAAAACAAAATACCCCATGCAATTGCTAATGGACTTATCATCATTGTTCCTAAAATTACTAACAGCATAATTGGTTTTTTAATGAATTCCAACTTGAATATAAGCCCTATTTTTCCTATAGCTTTCAATGCCTGCAAATTTACATTGCACATAATTCCTATCGCTAAACAAAAACACAACACTTGCATAAAGGGAATAGATGGAGCCCATTTTTCTGTAAACACGATAATTACCACTTTATCAGATACTGCGGCTAAACCAAATAGCATAGGCATAAGAATAAAGGTACTGATTCGAATCGCTCTTCTTAAAGCATGTCTTACGGCTACTCTGTCATCTTGGATTTTAGACAAAGAAGGGAAAAGCACAGATTGAATGGTATCATCAATGTTGTTACAAAGCAAATTTGGAATACCTTCTCCTCTATTATAATAAGCTAAATCTGCAGCGGAATATTTTAAGCCAAGCGCATAACCTTTAACCTGACTGGTTATTGTACCAATTAAAGTTGTACCCATATATTTTAATCCTTGACTAAATAGAGGTTTAAAACAGCTATAAGAAAACCTAAATTTTGGGTGCCAGTCAAGCAGACAAAATATAACTATGGTACTTGTTATGGTTGAAGATATACTTTGACCTACTAAAGCCCAAGCTCCATAACCATTGTAAGCCATATATAATCCAATACTTCCAGAAACAACCAAACTAACTAAATTAGCATAAAAATACCATTTAAACATAAGCCTACGCGTTACGACAGCATATTGAACACCTATTAAAGAGCCTAAAGGCATAGTCAATGCTAATACTCTTATAACAGATATAAGTAATGGTGTATTGACAGATTTGAAAAAACCTGCGAAAATTGGGGCACAGAAGAATACAATAACATATAATATACTTGCAAAAACCAATTGAGTAACAAACATAGTGTTTAATTCCTCATCATCAACTTCTTTTTTCTGAATTAATGCTGGCGCTAAACCTCCGTTTGAAAAAATACCCATCAATACTAAAAACATACCTGCTAAGGCAACAAGTCCATAATCTGATGGACTTAGTATGCGTGCTAATATTACTGATATAATAAAGCTAATAAGTTGCCCGCTAATCTTCTGCAAAAATTGCCAAAGCATTCCATTAATTGTTTTTTTCTTTAAATTTTCTTCCATTATCTTTGTGATTCTATTAGCTTATTGTAATCTACTTCCTTCCTCAGCAAACGTTTTCTTTTTGAATTATAATGTGGAGATAATATGTCCTTTCTGTCATCATAACCATCATATCTAACACCTCCAAGGTGCATTACCACATAAGGCAACAAGTCTGTCATATACGGCAAACTTGAAGCCTTTCGAATAGCCTCAAATGTTTTCTTATGTTTTGTGATATATGTATCAGTAGTATATATCCACATTGGAATTTGAAAATTTTCATACGCATTAGCATAATCAATTTCTGCAAATGAAGAACGCCCCCAATTATTATTTATACCTGGTGCAAACATGCCTTCTGAATGATCTGATATATAAATTATAACGGCATCTTTATTCTTATAAAAGTCCACTATCTTAGATATAACTATATCATTATAAAAAATTGAATTATCATAGTCACACATGATTTTCTGATACTCACTTGACAAATCACTACGATGCAGCATATCAATTTTGATTCTTTTTATATTTTGTGGACATCGTTTAGAATAGTCAAAATGTTGACCAATCAGATGGAATATCGAAAAATCAAGTTTACCCCCTCTATATTTTGATAAAGATTTATCGACCATATCACCATCATATTTCTCCATTTGCTCATTTCGAACATCATATTGTAATGAGCTTAATCTATTGTCGTTTAAGAAAAATCCACCCGACAAGTCGCATACTGTACCTGTATTTGAATTAGAAGCAAACTGATTTGTAAAAAATGACACCTTATATCCAGCTTTTCTCATAATTGCTGTTATTAAAGGATAATCACACCATTCACCTTTGTCACCAACACCCCATGTAGTCATAAAGCATTTAAATGCAAAACTTGTAATATCCCAAGGAGTAACAACATCATTAAATTTCACCAAATTTCCATCATGAAGATATTGTATTTGATTAGGGGTGGTATTGATATGATAACCATATAGATGCGAATGGTGCTTGTTATAACTTTCACCAATAACCAATACAATATGAGGACATCCATCAGATTTTTTCTCAACTTTTACGTTCGAGCAAACAGTATATAACTTATCGACCTGCTGCTCCATCAAATGACAAGTCTTAATGCTATATAATATACGAAATAACGTTTGAGGCATCAACTCATTATAGTCATTATGCTCTGTGTCTCTAATAATGATAGCCTCCATATCTCCTACGCTTTGTGAATTAAATGCCAGGAATTGTGACTTCTTTTGAGCAAATAAAAATGGAGAAAACTTGATGAACAATATTAAACCTATTAAAAAGCATCCCCAATAGAGATATTTAAAATAACGATGAATAAATTTAAATCGATTGAAATCCAAACAACGCCTACTTAAACAAATATGGAAAGCCGCTATAAATGGAACTATTAAGAATTTTATATTCAAAAAACTAGCCAGATAAGTCGTGAGAAATTCTCCAGATTCCCTGATATTGGTTTCTAAAACCAACTGCATAATCTGTGGATTAATTGGCTCAGGTGCGGAAGTCCGTGGATAGCCCACCAGGCATGT
>ULYM01060424.1_pt1 | contig 26826 bp, 23 predicted proteins | sample 1962141 | NCBI WGS metagenome assembly ULYM01 (sample SAMEA4835862, study PRJEB28245) | human gut metagenome | biome: gut microbiome; material: fecal sample | place: Denmark | collected 2008
AACGACTATGTCGATGGCAAGGGCTTCTGCTGCAATGACGGCAACTGGGAGGCTGCGCAGGCACGAGCTTTGTCGAGAGCTGCAAAGAATAACTTCCAAGAAGGCGACTCGTACGAGAAGATGCAGTTCTACTACCACCCAGACCATTTGGGTAGCAGTAATTACATCACCAACCTTAACGGCGAGGTGGTGCAGCATATGAATATGTTCCTTTCGGTGAAGTGTTCGTTGAGGAGCGCAACAACATTTGGAATACGCCTTATCTTTTCAATGCGAAGGAATTCGATGAGGAGACAGGATTGTATTACTATGGGGCGAGGTATTATGACCCAAGGTTGAGTTTGTGGATTTCTGTAGATCCATTAGCAGAAAAATATCCTGCATTCAGTGGATTTAGTTTTGCTGCTGATAATAGTGGTGCTGAGCCTATAAAGAAATAAAATATGGAAAACTTTAAAATTGATTTATTTGAAAAAGAAACGGGGGAGTTATTTCCCTCGTTTCAAAAATTGAATCAAACAGACTGTAATATATGCTACCAACATTTTCGAAAGAATATTAAAGTATATGATTTACATGAGTCTGTTTTTGATAATTTTCAATCAAATGGTTCTTTTATAGAAAAGTATAATGCACTTGATGACCACTTTTCATTATTAGAATTATTTGCAGATTTGAATTTATGTTGTGATGTTATCTGTATTAATTGGGATGAGTTTAAAACAATAGATGTATTCCGTACAATAGATTTATATAATTATTTTAGTGATATATGGTTTCCTTCCGCCGATAATATAATAGTATTTCCCAGGAATATGACTATATTTATTATGATTAGGCATGATGGTGCAATCTATTATGTCAAATGTGATTAAATAATTGTAGAACTACCATATATAGAGAAACTTTTAATGAGTGAAACGCTGTTCCCAAAAATCATCTTTCTACAAAGGAATCAGCGAGCTGTTGGACACATCAAGACAAGGATATAAACCTCCTGTAAAATCAATAGGAAAAGTCAAAGAATATACACATTTTGCTTCTTTGAAGTATTGCAACGGTGCTGAGACATTCTACACCTACGACCCACAGCGTCGTAGATTGCAGAACCTTACGGTGAATAGTGGTGGCAACACCATCATGGATAATGCCTATACTTACGATGCAGTGAGCAATGTACTCAGCGTGGTAAACGGTGCATCTGTTCCACAGAGTGGAAAGGCTGGCGGACAGATGGCGCATACCTATACTTATGATGCCCTCTACCGTCTTGTAAGCGCAACAGGTACTTATACAGGTGCGGACAACAAGACCGCAAGCTACACACTTGCAATGGGCTACGACAACATGCCATAAAGAAAGTGTTTCTTTGCATCCGGATAAAATGACGGATCCACGTAATGTGAAATTTATGTACAATAAAGATCATGCTAAATATAACCAAAAATATGGGGTTAAGTAATATGATAAAAGAGAGTGAATGGTTTTGTGCTATAGAAGGCATAGCCATTGCCGAAAGAATCTATAATATTTATTTTGAGGAATACGACTGTATTCCTCAAAATAAAAAAATAGGTGACCTTAAGATGTCGGTTGTGCAATATCGACTCTTTTGTGATTTTGAAGGACATCCAATAAAACGGAATAGATTCAAATACTTTAATGTAGCCTATTGCAGTCCAATGAGCATTAAATGGAAAGAGTTGTTAAGAAAAAGTATTTGTAATAATCCTAAAGAATACGCATCTTTTGTAAAGTCCTTACAGAAACCAAAAGAAATTAAGGGACATGTTGCGTTAAATTATGTTTTTGATGAGCGAGATAAAAGTAATGTGATTTCTTGCATAAATAAAATTCGAGAAAAACTGCCTTCAAAATTTACATTCTTAGATTTGCAAAATATTGCCGAGGATAATCAATTTGTAATCAATATGAACAATTTCACAGATGACACATCTGACGCTCCAACATATATTCGCATTTTTCTTATTTATAAATTTGGAGATAGTATTGGAAAGAGAATTCAATTTAATGAGCTGGATTTCGAGATTCATGGAAAAACTTTATCTTGTTGAACCCCACCATAAAAAGAAAAGAGAATGAAATCGAGTAGGAGATAACGTTTTTTATCTAATTTTTTAGGCTCATCCCCAAACGAATCTATCAGGATAATACCCCAGTTCGGTATAAGAATAGTTCATAAAAAAGTTGGTAGTCTCACAAATATTTTGTGTCTTTATAGGTGAAAATCAATTGATTACAAAAAAATGATATAACTACCGATTACTAAGTTACTGAATTATTTTGTATTATTGGATGCCGCCATAAATAAACTAAGTGAAGATATATTAGGATGCACCTGCCATCACCGTTGCTCCCGCTGATGGCACTTATGGAAGCACGGCTGTCGCTTCCGGTACATCTAAAAAGTAGAAATAATCTGCTATTCTGTGCCTATTCCGTTCTGAAAGGCCTAAGCAAAGCCTCTTTTATTCCTTCTATGCTATCATTGAAAAGAATGCCATGATTCTTTATGAGAGAGCAATCCATAGTAAGGTTTCTTTCTTGGTCGATGAATCTTTCCGTATCAGGCAGAATGAAATTAGAAGGATCTTTCAATCCCATCAGATTAGCGGCTTCCGTAAAGAGGGAATAGCTATTCAGAGTGTTGCCACTGCCGAAATTGTAGATTCCTCCTGGCAGAGACATAGCTTTCTCTATATTCTTGATAACCTCCCATACATAAGTTACACCACGATATTCGTGCGTGGCAGCCTTGATTTGAGCCCCCTCATCGTATGCTTTCTGCAGGTTGACCAATATATTGGTGTTCAGCTTCATGCTACTGTTGGGCAAATCGTACATCCACGTCAGTCGCAGGCCTACAGCATCGTGGAGATTCCACAATGCTCTTTGTTCAGCCTCTAACTTGTGGCGACCGTAAAAGTTGACCGGCTGAAGCATATCTTCTTCCTTCAGAGGTCCACGCATAGGCGTACCGTTATACACTTGGTCGCTTGACATGAAAACGAGTTTGGCACCAATAAGTTTGCACGCCTTGGCAATTCTTACTGTTCCCTGTACATTCACTCTGTGCGACTCCTCCGGATGTTGCTCGCAATACCAAGTGTTGCTTAAGGCGGCACAATGAATTACAGCGTCTGGGCGATGCTCCTCCAAGTACGCCTTTACAGCTTCTTCGCGACTGATATTCAGTTCGCTATGGCTCGGAAGCAACAAATCGTACTTATCCCTATAATAATAAGCCAATCGGCTGCCCAGAAATCCGCTGCCGCCTGTAATGAGTATTTTCTTCATCAGATTTTCAGTTTTTATGGCTTATCTGTTGAATCCACATCCCGATGGTCTGTTCATTTTACCAGCAACAACAGTCCCCGCATGTTTTTCGCTGAACTCTAGGTTGATTTCCGCAATTTCCTTAAAACCGTAAATATAATCATCGTACATGTCCGAGAGGTCGATACCCTCGCAGTCGCTCTCTGCTCCTAATGCTTCGCGAATAATCTGTGCGCGTTCTGAAATGGTTGTGTCTTTGATTAATAGTGACTTCATATTTCTCAATTTTATATATTCAACAATGATTTTTTCTGTAACAGAAGCATCCGTGCATCTTTTCTTGATAGCGCAGAATACGTTGTTAAATACAAAGGTAATACTTTAATACATCAAATTAAAGTCACAAAAGACTAAAAAAAAAGATTGCGAGTAACTAAAAAAACATCGCAATCTTTCACCTGACCATTCGCATATTGCAGGTTGTTCTTTCGAATTCTTTTTTTATTTCACCGCAATGTTTTTTCAGCCCCCTCAGAAGGTGCTATAGAGCCGTTTTTTTGAATGACAAAAGTTTAAAAACGAATTTTAAAGCGATAAGCAGTCCTTTCTGCTTTAGTAAAACTAAATGACATGTAAAAAGGGGAGACGCTTTAAGATGCAGCAGCGTAAAAAAAGAAAAGCACCCTGAACGGCAACGATAGTAGCCTATGCCACTAATGATATCATTGCCATTCAGGGTGCTTTATGTTAGTATTTAAGAGTGTCTATGGTGGCCATTATGCCAGAAACCATTCCAAGAGCCAACATGCGTCCGTGGAAGGAATATCCAGGATTGTAGCCCATCTTTTCATCTCCCAACATAAGTGGAGCATGGTCTACACGCATTGGTATTGAAGGATTCTTTTCTTCAAAAGTGCGAACGATTTTTATCAGACGCGGATCGAGGTGAGATGATTCTTTGAAGTTTCCGTTAGGCTCTACACAGCAGATACGTATATGCGCAAAGTGTGTGCGGTCGGCAAATTTCTCTGCAAGTTTCACCACATCATTATGTGCTCCAGCAGAAAGCGAGCCTGCGCAGAAAGTAAGACCGTTATGCCAATTTGGTACTGCATTGAGGAACCATTCGATATCTTCCTCGCAAGTTACTATACGTGGCAGACCGAAAACCGACATAGGTGGGTCGTCTGGATGAACACACATCTTTATATCCGTTTCTTCGCACACGGGCATAATAGCTTCCAAGAAATACTTCATATTCTCTCTTAGCTGATTTTTGTCTATGCCCTCGTAAAGCTTAAGCATGTTGCGGAATTTCTCTACCGGAGCATAATCAGACTCTGAGAAATTACCGCTCACAAATCCTTGAGTCTTAATGATGATATTATCAATGAGTCGTTTTTCTCCTTCGGGAGTCATCTTGCTCTTTAACTCCTCAACACGTGCAAGGTCTGATTCGGTCCAGTCCTTTTCTGCGTTTTCTCTTTTCAATATATGAATATCGAAATACGCGAACTCTGCACGGTTAAAGTAGAGGTTAGACGTACCGTCGGGGTTAGGATATTCAAGGTCTGTTCTTGCCCAGTCAAGTATAGGCATAAAGTTGTAGCAGATAGTCTTGACACCTTCGGCTGCAAGGTTACGCATTGACTGCTTATATATTTCAATCTGTTCGTCGCGGTCTTTTCCGGCATACTTGATGGTTTCTGTTACAGGCAGTGATTCTACCACGCTCCATCTCATTCCGTGGCGTTCTATTTCTTGGCGCAGACTGCGGATTTCTTCGCGTGGCCATACCTCGCCAAGAGGAATGTTATGAAGTGCTGTTACTATACCTTCTACACCTATTTGTCTCAGCATATCAAGTGTTATTGGGTCTTTCCGACCAAACCATCTCCAAGTCTTTTCCATAATTCAATAATTTACATTGCAAATACATTAAATCCACCGTCAACTACAGCTACGGTTCCTGTAACAAATGAAGCGGCATCCGACATTAAATAATGTATTGTGCCACAAAGTTCTTCGGCTTTTCCCATACGTCCGAACGGTGTCTGACGAATTACATCCTGACCTCGTTGTGTATAAGTTCCGTCTGGATTGGTCAGCAAAGCTCTGTTTTGTTCTGTAATGAAGAAGCCGGGAGCGATGGCATTCACTCTAATTCCTTCGCCGAATTTCTTTGCGCATTCAGTAGCCATGAATGCCGTGAGGTTTGAAATGCCGGCTTTAGCCGAAGCATAACCGCAAACACGTGTCAGCGGGCGGAATGCTGCCATAGACGAGAAGTTGATTATAGAGCCTTTTCCTTGAGCGGCCATCGGCTTTAGAAAAACTTGCGTAGGTATTAACGTTCCTGTAAGATTGAGGGATAACACTGTGTCGAACTGATTTACCTGCATGTCGAAAATATTCTGATCGGGAGTTATTGTAGCTCCAGGCATATTGCCACCTGCAGCATTGAGAAGTGTGTCAATGCGTCCATATTTAGCAAGTATATCAGCGCAGTTCTTTTCTACAATTTCCTTTTTAAGAACATCTGTAGCCATGAATTCTATAGTACCTTGGGGAGAAGCGGACTCAACATCGGAAACAATTTGTTGTCCTACTTCTACTTTTCGGCCAAGTATTATAACCTTTGCGCCATTGCACGCAAGGTACTTAGCAATTGTTCTACCTAAGATACCGGTTCCACCCGTTATCACGGTAACGTTGTCTTTAATATCAAACAAGTTTTTCATATAAATTATTTTTGTTTAGTGTATTTTTCTGTAAAAAAGGTCACCAAAGATAACACCTTTTGTCAATGCTTTGATAGTAAGCTTATGATTTTTATATTTTTTATCTATTGACAATGAAATTTCACGCAGTGTAGTATTGTAGTTCTGCATCCATTTCAAATAAGCTACTATAAGCATATAAGGGCAAATAAAAAAGGCCATCTCAAAATTAATTGAGACAGCCTTTTTTATTTACCCTTAATTTAAAGGAATCAAATCAGCTCTACGCTTCGTTTTACGAAGTTGTTAAGAGCTTCACCTTTCAGCATATTGTTCTGAAGCAGAGCCAAGTCGATAAGCTGATGCACAATCTTGTTGCTTGCTGCATACTCGTTTACGATGGCGTCTTTCTGTTGCTTCTGTTCGGTCAGCTTCTGTTCTACGTCTTTCAGCTCGTCTTTTTCGGTAGTCGGAATTTCTTCGTCCTTCTTGCCTTCATGAGCCTTGTGGAGTTCAGTTTCGCGCAACTTCAGCATTGCGATTTCTGATTCTACCGGAACAAGCTTTTCGGCGCATGCGCTTTCAGCGTCATCGAGTACCTGCTTAACTAACTTATGGTCGCTGTTGAGTACCATGCTGAACATGTCGGGCATTTCGCCATAGAAGCTCATGCCTGGCTGTATGCTTGCCATATCTTTCATACGACGCATATATTCGCTCTGAGTGATGATAACAGGAGCTGCGGTTTCGCCCAGAGGTTCTACTTCTACGTGGAACTCGGTCTTGTTAAGCTTAGGCAACTGTCCGTTGAATACTGTAGAAAGTATTTCCTGCTTATCTTGCGGAAGCTTTTCGCCTTTCTGCTCATCTTTCACAATCAAACGATCTATTACATCGCTGTCTACACGTGTAAAGCGGCTCTTTTCTAACTTCTGCTCCAACTTGTTAATCATAGGAACATCTAGCTGTCCGTCCATCAGCAATACGTTGTAGCCTTTATCTTTAGCGGCTGCAATGTAAGTGTACTGCTCGTCTGTATTGTTGGCGTACAAGTAAATCAAGTTGCCGTCCTTATCTGTCTGGTTGTCCTTGATAAGCGTATTGTACTCTTCGAATGTATAGTAGTGGCTGTCGGTATCTTTCAGCAGGGCGAACTTTTCAGCTTTTGCGTAGAAATCGTCTTGTGTAAGCATTCCGTAGTTGATGAACAACTTCAAATCGTCCCACTTGCTTTCGAATTCCTTACGGTCGCTCTTGAAGATTGACTGAAGACGGTCGGCTACCTTCTTGGTGATATAAGTAGATATCTTCTTTACGTTAGAGTCGCTCTGCAGATAAGAACGCGATACGTTAAGAGGAATATCCGGTGAGTCTATTACACCATGAAGCAATGTCAAGAAGTCGGGCACGATACCTTCTACTGAGTCGGTTACATAAACCTGATTGCAGTATAGCTGAATCTTGTTCTTCTGCAAGTCGATGTTGCTTTTAATCTTAGGGAAGTAAAGCACACCTGTCAAGTTGAACGGATAGTCTACGTTCAGATGAATCCAGAACAAAGGTTCGTCCGACATAGGGTAGAGCGCACGGTAGAAGTTCTTGTAATCTTCGTCTTTCAGTTCGCTGGGCTGTTTAGTCCAGATAGGACAAGTGTCGTTAATAAGATTATCTTCTTCAGTTTCAACCTGCTTACCGTCTTTCCATTCTTTTTTCTTTCCGAAAGCGATAGAAACGGGCAAGAAGCGACAATACTTGGTGAGCAATGCCTGAATCTTAGCGTCTTCGAGGAATTCCTTGCAGTCGTCATCGATATAAAGTACGATGTCTGTACCGCGGTCGGCCTTTTCTGTATCCTCTAAAGTAAACTCAGGACTACCATCGCAAGTCCATTTTACAGCCTGAGCACCTTCGCGATAAGAACGGGTAATGATTTCTACTTTCTTAGAAACCATGAAAGCAGAATAGAAACCTAATCCGAAGTGACCGATAATGGCGTTAGCGTCTTCTTTATATTTAGCCAAGAAGTCGTTGGCCCCAGAAAATGCTATCTGGTTGATGTATTTATCAATTTCCTCGGCGGTAAGACCGATACCTCTATCAGAGATAGTGATGGTACCGTTTTCCTTATCGGCTTTTACGCGGACAGTCAAATCGCCCAATTCGCCCTTGAAATCGCTCTTTGCGGCCAAGGTCTTCAGCTTCTGAGTAGCATCTACTGCATTCGAAACCAATTCGCGGAGGAATATTTCATGATCGCTATATAAGAACTTTTTAATGATGGGGAATATGTTCTCGGTAGTAACCCCAATGTTACCTTTCTGCATATCTTTGTTTTTATTTAATTCGTAATATTTTGATTTGTCTCACCTCATACAAACCCGATGCCATCGAGCATAAACAGACATTTTGTCAGATTAGTATGTCTTTAAATTTTATGCTTTCACGCTTAACTCGGTATCTTTTCCATCAGCTGACATACTTATATATATAGTACATCCCGGCTGGAGCGACTGCTCTATGATAAGGTCTACAAGCTTATCTTCTATCTTGCTCTGTATGGCTCTGCGTAGCGGACGTGCTCCGTATTGCATATCATATCCTTGGGTAGCTATATGTTTTACCACATCGGCATCTGTCTGCATGGTGAATCCGCTTTCCTTAATACGCTGCGCCAATCGGTCTATCTCTAACTGCGCTATTTGTTCGATAGCACTCTGGTCCAGCTGATTAAACGTGATGATTTCATCCAGACGATTAAGGAATTCAGGAGTGAAAGTTTTGTTCAACGCCTTCTGTATGATGTCTCTGGAATGAGCGTTCTCTGACTCTGCCGATGCTTGACGTGAAGCAAAACCGATGCTGTTTCTGAAGTCTTTCAGCTGGCGGCTTCCTACATTCGACGTAAGAATAATCACTGTATTCTTAAAGTTGGCCGTCTTTCCGTTAGAAGCGGTGAGTCGTCCTTCATCCAACACCTGAAGCAGCATATTATAGATGCTTGAATCGGCTTTCTCTATCTCATCGAACAATATGACACTATACGGATTGCGTCTTACTTTTTCTACCAACTCACCACCTTCATCGTAGCCCACATATCCCGGAGCCGAACCGATAAGACGAGAAGCGGTGTATTTCTCGCTATACTCGCTCATGTCGAGACGGATAAGCGCCTCTTCACGTCCGAAGAACTGCAAGGCGAGCTGCTTGGCAAGATAAGTCTTGCCAACTCCGGTAGGACCGAGGAACAAGAACGAGCCGATAGGGCGGTTAGGGTCTTTCAATCCTAATCTGTTGCGCTGTATGGCGTGTGCTATGGTATCGATTGCCTTATCCTGAGCTATGATTTTAGCTTTCAGCTTGTTGCCTATTTCTTTCAGCTGACTGCTCTCCGTGCTGCTTACTCGCTGTGAAGGCACACCGCTCATCATGGAAACCACTTCAGCTATCTGCGCCTCGTCAATATCGGCATGCGATTCTTTTTCTTTTTCGAGCCATGACTGTTTTAGCGTTTCTAGTTTATCGTTCATCTCGCACTCCTGATTACGCAAGTTGCCCGCCAATTCATAGTCCTGACGAGTTACAGCTTGCATTTTCAGCTTACGTATTCCTTCTATTTCGTGCTCTTGTTCCTGAATTTCGGCAGGAACCACAATGCTTTTCATATGTGCACGAGAGCCTGCTTCGTCTAACGCGTCGATGGCTTTATCTGGAAAGAAACGGTCTGGAATGTATCTGGCTGTCAATTTGACACACGCTTCAAGCGCTTTATCTGTATAACGTACACGATGATGCTCCTCATATTTGTCTTTTATATTTCTTAGTATCTGCAGAGTCTCGTCTTCGGAAGGCTGCTCTACTGTTACCTTCTGGAAACGGCGGTCTAGTGCTCCGTCTTTTTCGAAATACTGGCGATACTCATCTTGCGTAGTAGCACCTATACACTGCAAACTGCCGTTGGCCAACGCTGGTTTTAGCAGGTTTGCGGCATCCATAGTGCCCGAAGCTGAGCCGGCTCCCACGATATTATGAATCTCGTCTATAAACAAAATAATGTTGCGATTTCGTGATAGTTCTTTCAGTATTCCCATGATTCTATTCTCGAACTCACCGCGGTATTTGGTGCCTGCTACAAGTGTTCCCATCTCTAAAGAAACGATACGTTTATCACGTAAATTATAATGTACGTTTCCTTCATTGATTCTGATGGCGAGACCTTCTACGATGGCGGTCTTTCCAACTCCCGGATCTCCTACAAGAATAGGGTTGTTCTTTTTGCGTCGACTCAGAATCTGGCAGATGCGGTCTATCTCTTTTTCTCTTCCGATAACAGAGTCAAGCTTATCTTCTGCGGCAAGTTTGGTAAGGTCTGTTCCGTATTGGTCAAGAAACGGAGTTTCTTCTTTCGCATCGTTTGTTTCTTTCTGACCTACAGCTTCTTTCTTTTTAGAACCAGAGTTAAACAAAGGCTGTCTCTGTATACCTTCATCATCGTCTTCTTCATCGAAATCAAATCCTGCCGACGGCTTGGGTTGGTTAGCCTCTTTCAGCTTGTCGGCTATATCTTGGTAAGTCACATCGTACGAGTTGATAATCTGCGTGACCTTGTTCTCTTTTTGTCTCATGATAGCTAATAATAAATGTTCTACGTTAATTTCTGAACTGTTTAATCTTATTGATTCCCATACACTGCCTTTTAAGGCGTTAGTGCCAGCTTCATCGAATACCACTCCGAATACTCTAGCTTGGGTTTCTTCGGCTTTGTCGTGCAGCAGTTCAGACAAGGTTTGTTGCACTTGATAAATGTCGACGTATAGACTTTCAAGTGCGTAAACAGCCTTGTTGTCTTTGTCTTTTATCATCCCTAACACCAAATGCTCTGGGCTGATACACGGATTGTGTAGCTTCTCGGCTTCCTCTTTGCTGTATTGAATGACTAAAGACACTTTCCTAGAAAATGAATATTCCATAATTCGTATTATTCCCTTTCTTAAATTAGTTTGTGTTGTTACAAATCGGCATTTAGTTCTTATACAATACAAATTGTATGCCATAAACACGCCGGGCTTTCAATATGCGATTCGTAGACAGCTAATAGGGTAGTAACGCCGCTCGTTTGGTAGTTTATCTGTCTTAATTTAGCCATACGGCTCATTTCGGAGTGCAATTGTTTTGTCAGTTCGATAAAATGTAGTACTTTAGCGTGGTTTTTAACAAACCACAGAGAGATCTATTAACAAATAAATTGTTTCAATGCAAGAACAAGACAAAATTATTAAAATTAACATCGAGGAAGAGATGAAGAAGTCGTATATCGACTACTCTATGTCGGTTATCGTGGCTCGTGCCCTTCCTGATGTAAGAGACGGCTTCAAGCCCGTACATCGCCGTATTCTTTACGGAATGATGGAACTGGGCAACACCGCAGATAAGCCATATAAAAAAGCAGCAAGAATTGTAGGTGAAGTATTAGGTAAATATCATCCACACGGCGACTCGTCTGTATACGGTGCGCTGGTGCGTATGGCTCAAGACTGGGCAATGCGTTATCCGCTGGTTGACGGACAAGGTAACTTCGGTTCTGTCGATGGTGACAGCCCTGCTGCAATGCGTTATACAGAGGCTCGTCTGAAGAAGATCGGCGAAGACATGATGCAGGATCTCTACAAGGAAACTGTTGATTTTACTAATAACTTCGACGATACATTGCAGGAACCTACTGTGATGCCGACACGCATTCCCAATTTGTTGGTTAATGGAGCTTCGGGTATTGCCGTGGGTATGGCAACTAATATGCCTACACATAACTTGTCTGAAGTTATTGATGCATGTATCGCATATATCGACAATAATGATATCGACATCGATGGCTTGATGCATTTCATTAAAGCTCCCGATTTTCCGACTGGCGGATATATTTATGGAATCAGCGGTGTTCGTGAAGCTTACGAAACAGGTCGCGGAAGGGTAGTGATGCGTGCCAAGACTGAAATAGAGTCTCATCCTACACATGATAAGATTATCGTTAACGAGATTCCGTATAATGTAAACAAGAAAGAACTTATCGAGAATATCGCTTCTCTGGTAAACGAGAAGAAGATAGAAGGTATTTCTTATGTAAACGATGAGTCCGACCGTGAAGGTATGCGTATCGTTATCGACGTGAAGCGCGACGCTAACGCAAGCGTGGTTCTGAACAAGTTGTTTAAGATGACTGCTCTTCAGACTTCGTTCGGCGTGAACAACATTGCGTTGGTACACGGTCGTCCGAAATTACTGAACCTGAAAGACTTGATTCAGTTGTTCGTAGAGCATCGTCACGAAGTTGTAATCCGCCGTACTAAGTTCGATTTGCGTAAGGCTAAAGAACGTGCTCATATCTTGGAAGGTCTGATTATCGCATCTGATAATATAGATGAGGTAATCCATATTATCCGTGCGGCTAAGACTCCTAACGAAGCTATCGCAAACTTGATTGCTCGCTTCAACCTTTCGGATGTTCAGGCTCGCGCTATCGTAGAAATGCGCTTGCGTCAGCTTACAGGATTGCTTCAGGATCAGCTTCATGCAGAATATGATGAATTGATGAAGCAGATTGCTTATTACGAAGAAATCTTGGTGAACGATGAGCTTTGCAAGAAGGTTATTAAAGATGAGTTGGAAGAAGTTAAGGCTAAGTATGGCGATTCGCGTCGTTCTGAAATCGTTTATGCTTCTGAAGAGTTCAATCCGGAAGACTTCTATGCAGATGATGAAATGGTTATCACTATTTCTCACTTGGGATATATCAAACGTACTCCGTTGTCTGAATTCCGCGCTCAGAATAGAGGTGGCGTAGGTTCAAAGGGTAGCGAAACAAGAGATGAGGACTTCATCGAACACATCTATCCAGCTACTATGCACAACACCATGATGTTCTTTACTCAGAAAGGTAAGTGCTACTGGCTGAAAGTGTACGAAATACCTGAAGGCAACAAGACTTCTAAGGGTCGTGCTATCCAGAACTTGCTAAATATCGAGCCGGGAGACGTGGTTACCGCATATCTGCGTGTCAAGAACTTGAATGATACCGAATTTATCAACAGTCATTATGTTTTGTTCTGCACTAAGAACGGTGTGATTAAGAAGACTCTGCTTGAACAGTATTCTCGTCCACGCCAAAATGGTGTAAACGCTATTACTATCCGCGAAGACGACCGTGTAATAGAGGTGCGTATGACAAACGGTAACAACGAAATCGTAATCGCCAACAAGAACGGACGTGCTATCCGTTTCCACGAAAGCGCTGTTAGAGATATGGGACGTACCGCTACCGGAGTTCGCGGTATCACACTCGACGAAGACGGTGAAGACGAAGTAGTAGGAATGATTTGCATAAAAGATCCTCAGAAAGAAACTATCATGGTAATTTCTGAGAATGGTTATGGAAAGCGTTCAGACATCGAAGACTATCGTAAGACTAACCGTGGCGGTAAGGGTGTTAAGACTCTTAACATTACAGACAAGACTGGTAAGTTGGTAGCTATTAAGTCGGTAACCGATGATAACGACTTGATGATTATCAATAAGTCGGGTATCACTATTCGTCTGAGAGTAGCCGATGTACGTATCATGGGACGTGCTACACAGGGTGTTCGTCTTATTGACCTTGAAAAGCGTAATGACCATATTGGTTCTGTATGTAAGGTAACTACAGAAGAAGAGGAAGAGGCAGAAGAAGCAATGGATGCTGAAACTTCTGCAATACAGCCTATAGAGCCAGATTCTGCCGACGAAACAACTTCGCAAGAAGACGCCGACAGTGAAGAAGGTATAGATGAGACTGAAAAATAAAATCTCGGATATAAAATTTGATTATTTGTAATTCACTAAATTGAGAAAACATTATGAAAAAAGTACTTTTGACTTCGGCTTTATTCCTTTCTGTATGTGCTCTCTCTGCACAGGAAAGCGTAGTTAAGCAGGCTAAATCTGAAAGCGACCCTGTTAAGGCTGCTAAGATTATTGCTCCAGCATTGAAAGATCCTTCTACAGCAAACAATCCTGAAACATGGAAAATAGCTGGTGATATCCAGAAGAAGATCTACGATGAAGAAAACATGAAATTGTATTTGCCGGGCGGAAAAGCTGATACTACAAAGTTGTACAACAGCTTGGCTAAGATGTTCAAGTTCTATCTGAAATGCGACAAGGTAGAAACTGAAAAGGTAAAGAACGGCGAACTGAAGAAAGCTAAATTCGGTAAGAAATTGGCTAAGACTTTGGTTTCTGTACGTCCTAACTTGACTAACGCTGGTTCTGACGCTTACAACAGCGGTAAGTACGAAGACGCTTTGAAATACTTCGGTTTGTATGTAGACGCAGCTAAAGAACCTATCTTCGCAGAAGAACCTGCAGTAAAGAACGATACATTGGTTCCATTGATTGCTTGCTACGCTTCTTTGGCGGCTAACTCTATCAACGATAGAAAAGCTATCATCAAGTACGCTACTATCGGTAAGGCTCACAAGGAAGAAGGTTACAGAGCTTTGATGTGCTTGGCTGAAGCTTACGGAAAGAGCGAACCGAAAGACTCTGTAAAATGGTTGCAGACTATCCAGGAAGGTAGCGAAAAGTTCCCGACTCAGGAATATTTCATCGGTAACTTGATGGATTATTATATCCAGAAGGGTAAGATTGATGAAGGTTTGGCTCAGATCGATGCTGTTTTGGCAAAAGGCGAAACACCTTATTATTTATATGTAAAAGGTGTACTGCAGTACGAGAAGAAGAACTATGACGATGCTATCGCTACTTTGAACAAGATTATCGCTTTGAACAAGGACTTCGTTGCTGAAGCTTATTCTAAGATTGGTGACTGCTACTTCTTCCCTGCTCAGAACATCGTAGAAGAAAACAGTAAGATTTCTATGGATGACGCTAAGTATGCATCTAACGAAACTAAGATTAAGGAACTTTACGAAAAGGCTAAACCTAACTATGAGAAGGCTAAACAATTGAAGCCAGACAATAGACAGTTGTGGGGTCAGTACTTGTTGAACATCTATTGGAAGTTAAACAAGTCTGAATACGAAGCTTTGGAAAAAGAACTTGCTTATTAATTAGCTCTTAATAGAGATTTTAGGTCTGCAGGATTTAAACCTTTGATGGGAAAAAGTCCTGCAGACTTTTTTGTTTTAAACGCACGATTGCGTTTGTTTATACTGGAGAATTGTTAGATTTTCAAGTCTTTCAAGGCGAGTTTCACGTATGCTTTTGTCAAATCATTTGGCTTTATCGCTTCTCCGTCAAATATCAGAAGGTCTATATCGAGCGGCATTATACCAATCTTCTTACTCTCGGCTGTACGTCCGCATAGTCGCTCTATTGATTTAAATAACCATTTTATTTCTTCTGCGCTTTTATCAGTGTAAAGTTTTGCGCCCCTGTTAAGGTATGTTGATTCCTTTGCCGTTCCTTCTGCCGGAGTATATATAGCTTCTCCCCATTCTATGATATCGAATTCATTTTCAAGCCTATTTAAGGCCGTATTTATATTCTTTTCCGCTTCGTGATTTGAGCCTAAACAAATAATACATTGATGCATATTCTTCATATTTAACAGAATGAATCTGCAAAAATATTTTTTTTTTGTATTTTTGCGTAATAAATAAAAAGATATTGCAATGAAATTTATAGGAATTATTCCTGCAAGATATGCATCAACACGTTTTCCGGCCAAACCGTTGGCTTTATTAGGAGGGAAAACAGTTATTCAGAGAGTGTACGAACAAGTAGCCGGCGTATTAGACGAGGCGTATGTAGCTACAGACGATGAACGAATAGAGCAAGCCGTGAAAGAGTTCGGCGGAAAAGTAGTAATGACATCGGTAAACCACAAAAGCGGAACCGACCGTTGTTATGAAGCGTACACCAAGGTGGGAAGTGGATATGATGTGGTGGTAAATATTCAGGGCGATGAACCTTTTATTCAGCCTTCGCAGCTTGAAGCTATCAAAAACTGCTTCAACGACCCTTCTACTGATATCGCTACATTGGTAAAACCATTCACTCCGGCCGATGGCTTTGAGGCGTTAGAAAATGTCAATTCTCCCAAGGTTGTAGTTAACAAGAATATGAATGCGCTCTACTTCAGCCGTTCTATCATCCCTTACCAGCGTAATAAGGACAAGGCTGAGTGGTTGGCGGGACATACATATTATAAACACATCGGACTTTATGCTTATCGTGTGGAAGTTCTGAAACAAATAACCTCGCTTCCGCAGTCTTCGCTTGAGTTGGCCGAATCTTTGGAACAGTTGCGATGGCTGGAGAACGGATATTCCATCAAAGTAGGAATCAGTGAAGTAGAAACTATCGGTATTGATACACCGCAAGACTTGGCTCGTGCCGAAGAATTCTTGAAAGAACACGGAGAGGTGAAATGATGAAGCTCGACAGAACAAAAGTTCCCGAAATTAAGGCGATAGAGCATTTCTCCATACAGAATCCGGAGTGCATAACCATGCGGAACGGCATGAAACTCAACATTATCAATGCCGGAAATGAAGACGTGGTGCGTTTCGACTTGCTGATAGGAGGTGGACAGTGGGATCAGACACGTCCTTTGCAGGCGGTCTTTACCAACCGTATGCTAAGAGAGGGTACACGCTCTTTTACTTCACGCCAAATAGCTGAACGTCTGGATTATTATGGTGCGTGGCTCGACCTTTCGTCTTCCGTAAACCACGGTTTCGTTACCCTGTATTCTCTGTCGAAATATTTCGCGCAGACAGCTGAAATATTGGCTTCGATGGTGAAAGAGCCACTGTTCCCCGAGCAGGAGTTATCAGTAGTTGTAGAAGGGAATAAGCAGCAGTATCTGGTTAACGCCAAGCGCGTTGATGTCATGGCGCGTAAGGAATTCAACCGTGCGCTTTTCGGAACAACGCATCCTTTAGGACATTTTGCCGAATTAAAAGATTATGAAACGATAACTTGCGATGAACTGAAGGCATTTCATAATACTTATTATTCGTCTTGCAACTGCACTGCGTATGTATCGGGAAGAGTTACTCCGGAAATAATTCGCATCATCGAACGCAATTTTGGCGACGGTGCTTGGGGTAATCCTGAAAAACAGCCTCTAAAACAGAAGTTTGATATAAATACCACAGCGGATAAATATATATTTTTGGAGAAAGACGATGCCCTGCAGAGCTCTCTGAAAATGGGTAGCTTTTCGCTCGACAGAAAGCATCCCGATTATCAGAAAGTAAGGGTGATGGTTACTCTACTGGGTGGATATTTCGGAAGCCGACTGATGTCGAATATCCGTGAGGATAAGGGCTACACCTACGGCATCGGAGCCGGTGTTCTCAATTATCCGGAACTTGGAGTGTTTGGCATTTCTACCGAAGCCGATAACTGTTATATCCCCAGCATTATCACTGAGGTAAACAAGGAAATAGAAATCTTACAAAACGAAATAGTTGACGACGAGGAACTGAACATGGTGCGCAACTATATGCTTGGCGATTTATGCCGTACGTACGAGAGTGCATTCTCGCTATCAGACGCATGGATATTCATAGAAACAAGTGGTCTGGATGCCGGACACTTTGAGAGAACGGTCGATGCCATCGAAGGAGTAACGGCGGATGAAATCATGACAATGGCGCAGAAATATCTTAATAGAGATGATTTGATAACAGTCGTTGCCGGTAAAAAAGTTTAATCCTTTATAAAACAGAATATAATATATGAATAGATACACTTATTTGACATTGTGCTTCTTGGCCTTTGGCGGCATGTCGGCCTCTGCTCAGTTGTCTTTAGGATATTATAAATTTAAAGACGGATCTGAGTATACTGGCGAACTAAAAGGCAAGCGCCCCAACGGTAAAGGAAAAACCGTGTTTAAAAATGGAGACGTATACGAAGGAGAATATGTAAAAGGCAAACGCCAAGGAAGCGGAACTTATTTGTTTAGCGATGGCGAGAAGTATGTAGGGCAGTGGTATCAAGACCAACAGCACGGAAACGGAACCTACTATTTCATGAACAATAACCGTTATGAGGGTATGTGGTATGCCGATTTTCAGGAAGGCGAAGGTACCATGTATTATTACAACGGTGATTTGTACGTAGGCGGATGGCATCACGACAAGCGAAACGGAAAGGGTGTTTATACCTGGAAGGGTGGAGCTAAGTATGATGGCGAATGGAAAGATGACCTTAAAGACGGAAAAGGGGTGATGAAATGGGAAGACGACTCCAAATATGAAGGCGAATGGAAAAATGGTGAACGTCACGGTGAAGGAACATTCTATTATACCAACGGCGACCGCTACGAAGGGAAATGGAGTAATGATACTCAGAACGGAAAGGGTACATATTACTTCCAGAACGGCGAACGCTATGAAGGCGATTATGCTGAAGGTGAGCGCACTGGCGAAGGAATGTATGTCTATCCTAACGGCGATAAATATAAAGGAGAGTTCAAGAGCGGCTGGCAAGACGGATACGGAGTCTTCACTTGGGTCAACGGTGCTGTGTACGAGGGGCAGTGGAGCAAAAACCAACGCTCAGGAAAAGGTAAATATCTTTGGGGAAACGGAGATGAATACGAAGGCGAATGGAAAAACAACATGGCCGAGGGCGAAGGAGTGCTACGTATGAAAGACGGCTCGGTATATACCGGTAGTTTTTCGCACGGAAAAGAAAACGGTAAGGGTACCATCGTAAACAAAGACGGTGTACGTTTTGAAGGCTTCTTTAAGCAGGGCAAGAAGGACGGACCTTTTGTAGAGACAGATGCTTCTGGTAAGGTTATCCGACAGGGAACTTTCAGATTCGGCCGACTGCTTGATACTAAATAATACGAAACTGAATACATTATGTTAATATGATGCGCCGCATGGAGTCAATAGATTTCATGCGGCGCTTTTTTATAACTTTACGATAAAACAATACTATTTTGCAGGCTTTTTCCATTTATATGAGGAAGAAATTTAGACTTTGGGATGATTATTTAACATAATTCTTGATTTTATGAAATAACTTTTGTACGTTTGTAAATATACGTTGTGATATTTTACAAATCAATACATCAAAGAACTTAAATTTTACGATTATGGTAATAGACAAATTAGAAAACATAGAGAAATATGCATCATTGAACCCTTTGTTTGCGCAAGCTATAGAGTTCTTGAAATCTACCGATCTTAACGCTCACGAAATAGGTAAGAACGTTTTGAAAGAAGGCGAACTTATGGTCAACTTTGCGCAGGCTCGTCCTAAGACTAAAGAAGAGGCACGCTTGGAAACGCATGATAATTTTATCGACATACAAATTCCGCTTTCGGGTGTAGAAGTTATTGGCTACACACCGCGCGAAGACTTGCCCGAAGAAGAATATAACGCAGAAAAAGACATTACATTCTATAACGGATTAGCGCAAGACTACCTGACTGTAAAGCCGGGCATGTTTGCTATTTTCTTTCCGCAGGATGGTCACGCTCCTGGCATAACACCCGATGGCGTTAAAAAAGTGATTGTGAAAGTAAAAGTTCAGTAATAATAATCTAATGCTATGGTTGAAGAGTTGAATATTATAAAGAATGATCCTTGGTTGGAGCCATTCTCTGCTGCTATCGAAGGTAGACATAGCCATGCGATAGCTAAAGAAAAAGAATTGTGCAAAAGAAAAAGTCTGGTGGATTTTGCTTCCGGACACTTGTTTTATGGACTGCATTTCGAGGATAAAAAATGGATTTTCCGCGAATGGGCTCCTAACGCTACCGCTATCTATTTGATAGGCGACTTCAATAATTGGGAAGAAAGACCCGAATACAGATTAAAGAAATTGCGCAATGCTATCGGCTGGGAAATCACTCTTCCACAAAAGGCTCTGAAGCATGGCGATTTATATAAACTGAAAATCTACTGGGAAGGCGGATGCGGAGAACGTATTCCGGCATGGGCAAACCGTGTTGTGCAGGATGAGGAAACTAAGATCTTCAGTGCACAGGTTTGGGCCCCCGCTAAGCCTTATAAGTTCAAAAAGAAGGTATTCAAGCCTAATGTAGGTCCTTTGATGATTTATGAATGCCATATAGGCATGAGTCAGGATGCCGAAAAAGTTGGTACTTATAACGAATTCCGCGAAAACGTTTTGCCTCGCGTCCAGAAAGACGGATATAACTGCATCCAGATTATGGCCATCCAGGAACATCCGTATTATGGCAGCTTCGGATATCATGTATCAAGTTTCTTTGCTCCGTCATCGCGCTTCGGTACTCCAGATGAGTTGAAACAGCTTATCGATACAGCTCACCAAATGGGTATCGCTGTCATTATGGATATAGTACACTCTCATGCGGTAAAGAATGAGGTTGAAGGACTTGGTAATTTTGCGGGCGATCCGTACCAGTATTTCTACAAAGGCGAGCGCCGTGAGCATCCAGCATGGGATTCACTGTGCTTTGACTACGGAAAGAATGAAGTAATTCACTTCTTGTTGTCTAACTGCAGATATTGGTTGGAAGAATTCCATTTCGACGGCTTCCGTTTCGATGGTGTGACTTCTATGTTGTATTACAGCCACGGACTAGGAGAGGCGTTCTGCAATTATGCCGATTACTTTAACGGCCATCAAGACGATAACGCTATCTGCTACCTTACCTTGGCCAACCGCCTGATTCATCAGGTTAATCCGTTCGCTATCACAATAGCCGAAGAAGTATCTGGTATGCCGGGCTTGGCAGCACCATTTACTGATGGAGGATACGGATTCGATTATCGTATGGCAATGAATATCCCCGATTATTGGATTAAGATAATCAAGGAACGCAGAGACGAGGATTGGAAACCTTCTAGCTTGTTCTGGGAAGTAACCAACCGCCGTAAAGACGAAAAGACTATTTCTTATTGCGAAAGCCACGACCAAGCATTGGTAGGCGATAAGACTATCATTTTCCGTCTGATTGATGCCGATATGTATTGGCATTTCAAGATTGGAGACGAGAATGACACCGTACGCCGAGGCATCGCCCTGCATAAGATGATTCGTCTGCTCACAGCTTCTACTATAAACGGTGGATACCTTAACTTCATGGGAAATGAATTCGGACATCCAGAATGGATTGACTTCCCGCGCGAAGGTAACGGATGGTCGTACAAGTATGCCCGCCGCCAGTGGAATCTGGTAGATAATCCGGAACTTTGCTATCACTACCTTGGCGATTTCGATTCGGCAATGGTACACTTACTAGAAAGCGTGAAGAATATACAGAAGACCGACGTGGTAGAAATATGGCACAACGACGGCGATCAGATATTGGCGTTCAAACGCAAAGATCTCGTCTTTGTATTCAATTTCAATCCGGTACGCTCGTTTACAGACTACGGATTCCTGGTTTCACGCGGAGAATACAAGGTTGTTCTTAACACAGACGATAAGGCGTTCGGAGGATTTGGCTTTGCCGACGACACTGTCTCGCATTTCACTTGTGCCGACCCTCTGTATGCTTCGGAAAGAAAGGAATGGCTTAAGCTGTACATCCCGGCACGCTCGGCCGTTGTATTGAAACGTGTAGGTAAGTAAACATATGCCGCGGCATAACCTTTATTTATTGACTTGTTTATATGAGTGAATTTATTACACCTAATAAGAAAGCTGCACGCATCCAAACAGCCGTGTGCGGCTTTCTTTTTAGTATTTTCAGTTTTGTATACCTCTATGTGTTTCAGCATGATGTATTAGAGGCTATACACTATTCGCTGGCTCATGGTAAAACGCATTATGTGCCGTTGGCCAGTGCATTGATTGTTACGGCAATCTTGCTGCTGCTGCGGTGGGGAGTTAATAGTCTATTAGGACTGAAAGGCGAGATTAGGGCATTATCCTATTTCCCGTCTTGTCTTGTTTTAGGAGCTATGACCGACGCTACGCGCAGTATCTATATGCAGAACCATCATACATCATGGACATGGCTTCTGCCTACTCTTATCCTGTTGTTTATTGTCATTACTTATTGGCTACGTCGTGTATTCCGCCTTAAACTGAATACCGAGGTGCCTCCGTTGGCTTTATTCAACGCTAATTTAGTCATTCTGTTTTTGCTTTTCCTCATGACGATATTAATCGGCAACTCAAACCGTGCTTTTCATCATGAGCTGGAGGCGGAGCGATACTTGCGTGAACATCAGTATGAAGACGTGCTTAAAGTAGGTAGATATTCAGCAGAAGCTACACGCACGCTCACTGCGCTTAGGGCTATGGCCATGGCGCATCAGGGAACGATGGGAGAGAAGCTCTTCCTGTATCCCCAATACTATAAGTCGGAAGGCTTGTTCTTTGATAACGACTCACTGAAGACTCTTCGCTATACCAATGATTCCATCTATTATCTGCTTGGCGTACGTCCTCGCTTCGGAGAATCGCATCAGGAATTGCTGCGCAATATATGCTATAAAGGAACTGGTAAGCACGTTGCTTTAGACTATTATTTGTCTTCATTGCTGCTCGATAAGGATTTGGACTCATTCGCAAAAGGTCTGACGGACTTTGTGGATGCTGATGCCGAATTACCCCGCTATTACAATGAAGCGTTGATTTTATATAAAGACAAACATCCCGAAGCCTCAATAGCTGTTACCGACAGCGCAATGATACGCCGCTATGATGAGTTTAAAGAGCGCCGCCTTCAGTTCTCATTCCCGTCGGAGGAAAGAAAAAACATGCGTAAAGAGTATGGCGACACTTATTGGTGGTATTTTCAGTATCAAAAATAGCTTAAACAAAATGATTTTTGCTATTTTTGCAACTTGTTTTAGAACCGATAAGTAAAAATTTAAATCTTACTATAACATTATGGCAAAAGAATTGAAAGAACTTACCAAAAGAAGTGAGAATTACTCACAGTGGTATAACGACTTGGTGGTAAAAGCAGACCTTGCCGAGCAGTCGCCCGTGCGTGGATGTATGGTCATCAAGCCTTACGGATATGCTATTTGGGAAAAAATGCAGCGTCAGCTCGACGATATGTTTAAAGCTACAGGACACGTTAACGCATACTTTCCGTTGCTTATCCCTAAGTCTTATTTTAGCCGCGAAGCAGAACACGTAGAAGGTTTTGCAAAAGAATGCGCCGTTGTAACTCACTATCGTCTTAAAAATGCAGAAGATGGTTCGGGAGTTATCGTCGACCCGGCTGCTAAATTGGAAGAAGAACTGATTATCCGTCCTACCTCTGAAACTATTATTTGGAGTACATATAAGAATTGGATTAATTCATACCGCGACCTGCCTATCCTTTGTAATCAGTGGGCTAACGTAATGCGCTGGGAAATGCGTACACGTTTGTTCTTGCGTACAGCAGAGTTCTTGTGGCAAGAAGGTCATACAGCACACGCTACCCGCGAAGAAGCAGAAGCAGAAGCACAGAAAATGCTTCACGTATATGGTGACTTTGCAGAAAAATTCATGGCTGTACCTGTAGTGAAAGGTGTTAAATCGGCTAACGAACGTTTTGCCGGAGCGCTCGACACTTATACCATCGAAGGTTTGATGCAAGACGGTAAGGCTCTGCAGTGCGGTACATCACACTTCTTGGGTCAGAACTTCGCTAAGGCATTCAACGTTCAGTTCGTAGACAAGAACAATAAGTTGGATTACGTTTGGGCTACTTCATGGGGTGTATCTACTCGTTTGATGGGTGCTCTTATCATGACTCACTCTGACGATAACGGTTTGGTTCTTCCTCCGCATTTGGCTCCTATTCAGGTGGTTATCGTTCCTATCTACAAGAACGACGAGCAGTTGAAGCAAATAGACGCTAAAGTAGAAGGTATCGTAACTAAATTGCGCAACATGGGCATTTCAGTGAAGTACGATAACGCTGACAACAAGCGTCCTGGATTTAAATTCGCTGATTACGAGTTGAAGGGTGTTCCTGTTCGTTTGGTAATGGGTGGCCGCGACTTGGAAAACAACACTATGGAAGTAATGCGTCGTGATACTCTTGAAAAAGAAACTCGTTCTTGCGACGGTATTGAAGAATACGTAAAGGCATTACTCGAAGAAATTCAGGAAAACATCTATCAGAAGGCTCTGAAGTTTCGCAACGAGCATATCGTGAAGGTAGACACTTACGATCAGTTCAAGGAACAAATCGAAAAGGGTGGCTTCATCTTGGCTCATTGGGACGGTACAACCGAAACAGAAGAACGTATCAAAGACGAAACTAAGGCAACTATTCGTTGTATTCCGTTCGAAGCCGACGAAGAAAGCTTGACTCCGGGCGTGGACATGGTAACTGGCAAGCCTTCTGCTCGCCGTGTTCTCTTCGCACGCGCTTATTAATAAGCTAACTTACAGTTGATTATATAAAGCTCTCGCACATGTTCAATATGGCTTGTGCGAGAGCTTTTTTATTAGCGTATATCAGTGTGATAGACTTTATTGGCCAAATTAATATAGGTGTTTTGCTGACCGTTTGTCTCTGTGTACTATTATTTTACTGATTACGAAAAATGGGAGAGGAGTCTGCTCTGAAAATCCGGCTGCATAATTTATCGTAAAAACGGCTCTACAGTACCTTCTGGATGGGGTGAAAAAACATTGCGAGCCGCAAAAAAAAGAATGCAATAAACCAATCAACCATTCGCAATAAACAGTTCTATTCATCGCAATGGTTCATTTTAATCATCGCGATGGTTCTCTCACGTTTTTTACGCTTGTTCTGTGTGCGCTAATTTTACCTGATTTATTATGTAGCGTATTTATAAATCACTTTTAGCGTTGCACATCTCACCATGAATGCTATTACTGCTTATGATGCATGACGCAAAAATAAGCCTAAAATCGGCCCATTAACGGAATGCGATAAAATCATCATAATTGATATTATGTTTAATTCGTATATGGATAATATAAAAAGGGCAGCTCCTACCGTGTGCTTTCCCCGAAGAAAGATTACGTATGTAATCATTGAAGATTTTTTATAAAATCCACAAAACACTTCAACCCTTCTGTCAGCGTAGTACGCGGGCATGCGATATTCCAGCGCATGAAGCCTTCACCATCCGCACCGTACATCGTTCCGGCATTGAGCCACAATCCGGCTTCGGCAAACAATCGACGTTCGAGTTCCTTCGAAGATATACAGAGTTTACGGCAGTCCATCCATACGAGATAAGTCCCCTCCAATATCGTGACAGGAAATTCCGGCAAATGCTCACGACAGAACTCCCGCATATAGAGATAATTGCCGTACAGGTATTCGATGAGTTGATTTAGCCACTCTTCCCCTCCGTTGTAAGCCGCCTGAGTAGCGATTACGCCGAACGGATTGACATCGCATACCTCGTTGTCATTGATAGCCCGCTCGATTTTTGCCAGGCGGTCGGCATCGGCACATACGATGTTCGCAATCTGCAATCCGGCGATATTGAATGCCTTGCTTGGAGATAGGCAGCTGACGGAATGCCGCAGGAAATCTTCCGAGATGGAGGCAAACGGTGTGTAACGATGTCCAGGGAAAACCAGTTCGCAATGAATCTCGTCCGATACGACCGTAACACCGTGACGGATGCAGATTTCACCAATACGTACCAATTCCTCCCATTTCCATACACGGCCTGCCGGGTTATGGGGATTGCACAGCAGCATCACTTTCACTTTCGGGTCAGCGGCCTTACACTCCAAGTCTTCGTAATCAATTGTGTAAGTATTACCCGCAAAGACCAACGGCGAAGAGACCATTTTGCACCCATTGTTGCGGATGGACGAAAAGAAGCAGTTATAGACGGGAGTCTGTACCAACACCTTGTCGCCCGGCACGGTCAACGCTTTGATGACGGCTGACACCGCAGGCACTACGCCAGAAGTATAAATGATCCACTCTCGATTCATCTTCCAACCGTGACGGCGCATAAACCAGCCCGTAACGGCGTCATAGTAGCTGTCGGGCACACGGGTATAACCGAAAATGCCGTGTTCGACATAGTCGTTGTTGTCCTCGCCATTGTACGGCACTACAAAGGTAATGCTTTTAGCCTTTAAACTACTATCACACAAACCCTTTCTTTGAAAAGAACGTAAAATCAATAGTATTATTGCGGTGATTGCATTTTTAGTAATCGCTTAACTCGTTGCACCGTACTCACGCCCCTTCCACTTAACTTCGCCACATCCCGAATGGAATACCCCTTGCGGAGCAAACTAATAACGTCCCTATATTCGGTTCTTATTTGTTCTTCTGTTTTTACTCTTGCGTCCGAGTTTTCCACCTTTCTCTATATACCGCTTCCGTCCTGACTGCAATCGGAATGAGATATTATCACGTTCCAATTGCGCACAGGTTGAAAGCGTGGCTATCATTATAGGAGCAAAGAGGGACGGATGCCCTTCATCGTCCAACAATATAAGCTGTTCCTTTTGAATGTAGAGGTTGATGCCACTGTCAATGAGTTGCTGGCAACTGGCAATGTGAACATGGTTTACCGTAATCTGAAAGCAGACAAGATACGCAAGCGCATCGCATTACTTTGTCTTGCAACCAATCGTCTTAGAATCTTGGATAACGTCTTTGACACTGTTACGAAATGCCTGCTTACACCATTCAAGAGTGTAGAACAAAGTAAGCTCCATCATTCCTGTCTCTCCAAGAAGAATTGCTCATTCTACTAATCGCCCAACATCATACACTTTGGGGTGATATCGGTGTAAGCGAAAGTTAAATACGTTAAATTTTAGCCATTTCGTATCTATATAGAATCCACACAGTCACTTTTCTACCGTTTAGAGCGTATAATACTGATAATCAAC
>ULYM01060102.1_pt1 | contig 26262 bp, 27 predicted proteins | sample 1962141 | NCBI WGS metagenome assembly ULYM01 (sample SAMEA4835862, study PRJEB28245) | human gut metagenome | biome: gut microbiome; material: fecal sample | place: Denmark | collected 2008
GTCGGACCTCTTGTAGGAATGGGCAGATTCGGCATGGCTCCCGACCCCGGTCTCTGGCTCCTGTTCAGAGCAAGCACCTTAACATTCGGCGGTATTTTGCAGATCGGCGGCAAAAACTGGTTTGAACAAAACTTCTACTTTGAAAAATTCGACAAGTTTGTCAATCGCGTAAAGAACAGCAAACCCGTGCAGATTGTCTGCATGCTCATCTGCTGCTCGCTTATGATCTTCGCGGTTGTCGCAGGCTTCGTCCCCGCAAAATAACAATCCTAAATCCCCCAAAACCTGACGGGACGCCCTTTGCGGCGTCTCGTTTTCTTTTGCCTGTTTTTTCATTTCCCCAACCTTTATCCACTGTGTTTCCACCCGTAAACTTATTGTTTTTCATTTATCAAAACTTATTTCCGAAAACCCTTTGTGCGTTCTGAATCGTCAGCCCTTTCTCTTCATCATATAAAAACGACTGTCTTCACAGTTGTTTTGGTACTCCCGTATAGCAGCGAGCCTGCCGAGCGTACGGGAATCGGGCTGTGTCAACAGCCGTTCGATTCTCCGTTGGGTGTAAAAAAACGACTGTCTTCACAGTTGTTTTGGTGCTCCCGTATAGCAGCGAGCCTGCCGAGCGTACGGGAATCGGGCTGTGTTAACAGCCGTTCGATTCTCCGTTGGGTGTAAAAAAACGACTGTCTTCACAGTCGTTTTGGTACTCCCGACGGGAATCGAACCCATAACTAACCCTTAGGAGTCCAAGCCAAATGCCCAAATTATATGCAAAATGCCCCTTTTTATTCATTTTTGTGCGTTTTATGCAGTATTTTTCATCCATTTTGCATAATATTTTGCTGTTTAAGTGGTGATTTTTATGTCTTTTTGTAGGCTCAAAAACAGAAACATTACCAAAATATTACCAATTTTCGCAAAAAATCGGATATCCGCGGCATATCGAAACCCCAGTATTTACAAGGGGGAAAATAGATATTTGCAATTTTGAGTGCTCAAAATTTTTGCCGAAATTTTTTAGAAGTTTTATCTCTATTTTGGATAGTTGTATAAAATGTATGCTCCAATTTTTATAGCCTTTCGTTGTGTCTTTTGTATCCTAACGCAAACAAGTTTTGCTGTCGCGATAACGAATATAAAGTTGATACCCCATCAAAAAGCCGCCGCATCTCTTGACGCAACGGCTTTTCTTAATTTCTATTATTCTATTATTTCCCAGTGACCGGTTTTATCGGAACCGACGCGTTTTATTAAGCCTTTTTCTGATAAAGTTTTCAACGACCGTTTAACGGTTTCTCTTGATACGCTTATATTAGTCACAATTTCATCTATTGTGCTTTCCGTATTTGTTTTTAATGCTGCAACACCTTTTTTGCGGATTTCGTGAGTTTTATAGGCTCATTTAGAGGCTCATTTTTGAGTTGCTTCGGTCTGTTAAACGTAATAGTCACCGTAATCATATTCTGCAAAAAGTAGGAATACTTTGTCAAAAAAGATGTCGCTCAATTATTTTAGGAATAACCGTAACTGCTTCGTCGTAGCTAATTTTGTCGTACACTAATACAGATGTATTTTCTTTGTAATCTATCCTATAATACTCTTTATCGATTATTTCTTGAAGAAGTACGTTTATGTCTTGTGTTGAATTTGCCGATTCGCAAAACGGGCTGTTTGATCTCGCATCTCTTGTTTCCTTGACGAGTGCTCTTATCACGTCATAGTCTGATAAGAGCGGATACAGTTTGTAGATGTCATAAAGATGTCTCGATCTCTCTTTTGTTTTGCCTTCCAAATAGTAATCACACAATGCAAAAACCTTGTCAATGAAGGTTCTATCGATAGATTGGGTGTTTACAGGATACGGCAAAAGTTCATATGTGTCGATAAATTCATCTAGTCCCATTTCATGAAGATAATCATAGATTATACTCGTAGCCAATTTTTGCTCATACGGAAAAGACCGAATTGAAAAAATCGTGTCTATTTCTATATCAGGCTTTAGCCCGTCAATCATAAACAAGCCGGAATACTCTATCTTGTAATGGTTGAAATCCATTCCGCTTTTTATATCATCGAGATTCGATATAGAGAAGCCCAACTTTTCGCATGCGTTTACAATCGCCGTTTTTACGCTCTTGCGATTGCCTTGCGACAAATGATTTTCATCCAAAGTTATATCGATGTCTTCAGAAAATCTTTTTATTACTTTATGGCATTTAGACAAAGACGTTCCGCCTTTGAATATCATAGACGGAAGCGTTTGGCTCAATTCTTTGAGCAATAAAGAAACATAATAGTCCTTTTCTATAATTCCAGACTCAATTCCACTCCTTTGAGCAACTTGAAATATCGTTTGTTCAAAGAGATTTTTATCTTTATGCAAAAGCATTTTGCACCTCGCTACTCATAAAATTCTTTATAGCTCTCGCAGGAACGAACTTGGCGTATTTCATAATACCTTGAATGGATATATTGTTCTGTTTCATATAATCAACGATTTTCTGTGTCGCCCGTGCATCAATAGAACGAATATCCGCAAGGTTGAACAATTCCAAAAGCATCATCTCTTTGTAGTTCGAGTTATTTATTGTAGTACGCGCCCTTTTGACTATGATCGTTTGATTGTTTATTGTCACACGTCTTGCTTTTGTGGCTTCATTGTTTGTGAAAATTTCTATGACGTTCGGCATTTGAGTCGTTATGCCAAAACTATTAAGCAATGCCAACCCCGTATAAAAGCCATACACTTCGCCCTTGTTCGAGATATACTTTTTCTCAATCACCTTTCGAGGGTTAAGCAAAGACTTACCAAACGGAGTTGTTGTGGGAATATAGTAGCAATCATATCCCGCCTTAGCCAAAAGGCCGCTATTCATAGCGGCATCAATAAGTTGATATACACGTCCTCTTGTATATCCGGAGCAAACATTGGCAATATCTTCAAAAAAGATAGGGGTGTTTTCTCCATATTGATTTTTTAAGCATTTAACAAGTTCCATATTCCCTCGCTATATTATATTCCATATGCTCTTAAATTATACAGTTTTATACCTTGTTTGTCAATAATTGTTTGAGGTTTTTTTTGTTTTTATGTGGTGTCAGATTCAAAAAAACTAAGTTATGGATAGTGATTTTTGATTTTTTGCAAAAACACTATCGATAAAAAACTCGGTTAAAAGTTGTGATGTATTTATAGTTTGATTTTAAGTCCAAAATAATCTCTTGTAAAAAACAAAACGAACTCAAGATTTTCTCTCGGGTTCGTTTTATTCTTGTTTGGCTCTGTAATATGAAATAGCTACATCATCATATTAAACTCATTCGATTTTCACCTTTGAACTCATTAAAGGCTGCCATATCAAACAAAGACATATAGTCGGTATAGTGCAATCTGCAATAATTAAACAAGTCCTCCCTACATCTTCGCATCCATTTATCATAACTTTGTTTAGATGACAAAACCAAATATTCACTCATTTCTAATATTCTATCTTTTTCAATTATCTTTCCTCTCTTTTGATAATATTTTAATGTCATAGAAATATATGAGTGCACAGAATGTCCTATATTATTGGAAAATCTTGGACTGTCCAGCAATGTTAGCAACTCGCTTGCACCTTTTTCATACAAAACATCTCCTTCATTTATAGAGCCCTTGCCACAAATATACACTGCCTTTTCCAATTTGTTTTTAGCTAATGCGTGCCTAATTTGATATGAATTAGGCCTTATAGCTAATGCCTGATTTAAAAAAGTATCAGCTTCATCGTATTCTTTATCTAATTGTTTCAGTAAACCTCTTTGCATCCAATAATAGCTTGTATTACTATAAAGCTTTTCTAATTTGGTAAAAAGATCCTTCACGTCTTTTATTTCTATTCTTAAATTATAGATAAGATCTCTACTTTTCAAAAGTTGCTCATATATGGTTCTCCATCTATTATTACCTTCCTCTCTGAACATATTAGAGATTTTAACGAGTGCATTGTAAATAAATCGAACACGCTCCGAAGATGACATTTCAAACAAAAAATAATCGTATGATTCAGCACATCTTAATGTTATACTTCCTGTCAAATCTAAACCAATAACTACATCTGATAACTCTTCCGTCTCTACATTTCCATACATTAACCGAACGAGTGCTTGATTAACATTATGTATCCCCATTTTAGACAATACACACAGAAATTTGATAACTTCTATGCTTGTATTCGACGCAGAAGACAATAAGTCCTTCATCTTTTTATTAAAATAATCCGAAAAACCTGTTCCATGTGTATGATTATAGAAAAACTCAACCAATTGCTTTGATCTTTTTATTTTTTCTATTGCTTGACTTTGTGCCAATGCGGACAGAGAGCCAAGTCTTTCTTTATCAGCAAGTTTTCTATAAATTTTTCTCGGCAATTTATCATCAAAGTCATCTTTGAGCTCCCATTCACAACCATATAGTCCAACCAATTCGTGCTTTTGACTTAAGTGTTTTTTCTTGTTAGAAACTAAAATAAACACTATTGATTGAATATGTTCAGGCAAATTATTTAACAACTTAGCTATTGAACCATACAAATATGCAGCATCATCGATTAAAATAGCAATTTTTTTAATTTCTTTGCATTTTTTAAAATATTCATTAATTGCAAACAATTCATTTTCACCATCGCAATTGTATGAATATGCGCAATATCCATTATTGTACAATTCGATCAATAATCGAGTTGCCACAACAGTTTTACCCGAAAAGGCTTTCCCGAATACTGCTATGATATACCCAACACCTTTATTATAATTCAACGCCTTATTTATTACAGTCGCTGTTTTAGGATAAACTACATCCCATTCGTCAAAGATGTCATAGTATGTGACTTTATTCCCGTAGTACAATTTGCTCTCGTATGTTTTGGGAACGCTACTATATTTGTCAATATTTTGAAAATTTCCGTATTGCTCTAAAATCCTCGTTTGATCATCTATACTTTTTTCCGCTTTTTTTAGAGTACTGCAAAATTTTAAAAAATCTTCAGTTGAAAATTTTATATAGTAAAAGTTTTCATTTGATCCAATTAATGTTTTCAGTTTATAACTAATTTTAGGAGACACAAAGAAAAAATTATTTCTTTTTACAAAACCAGCTCTTTTATTTTTTTCTATTAAAACACTAATGTCTGTTTCATTGAACTCTGTTCCAAGAAATATTATATCATTAGAAAAGCAATCTTGACTAAACTCTTTAAGTCTGTAATCTTCATTTGCGATACTTGATATATACTCATCTTCACTAAAAATAAAGCCTTCTTCACTATTATTTACACATCCGTGCAATTTAATAATTTGCCTTTTGTCTTCAAACGGCTTTTGTGTTTTCTCATTTTGAACAACAAATTCAATATGATTCGAAGAATAAATATTTTCAACGAGATCATCAATATTAAGTGTGTAAATTTTATCCCAATAATAGTCGCATAATAAATCATGAAAAGAATTATCAGGATTCGGCACAGCGTTTTGGAATCTATCTATTAAATATTTTTTTAAATCAGCCCCTCTCCCCTCTCTTTGTATAACCTTACAAAGTTCTGGCAATGACATCTCTTCAACTTCTTTTTTCTCTTCATCTGATATACTTTTTGCCTTATAAAATATATCAAATATTTCCTCTCTTAATTTTTCTCCAATTGGCAGTTCTTTCCCTTTACATAAAGCACCGCAAGAAAAGCCGGCTCCAATAAACAAAATTGGTTTTCTAACGGTTAATGAATTCTTTAATCTTTCTATATCAGATGTCATCGCAGCCTATCCTCCACATAAATTATAATTTGGTACTGTAATCTCTTTGCAATTATTTATATTATACCATATTTCGTCATATTTTTCAAGTCGTATTGACAACATATAGAAAGAAGCCCAAAACAAGCGTTCCAGACTTCTTTATTATCCTTTATCCGTTATATTATTGAGTTTTTATAAGAGCTTTCAAATATGTTCAAGCAGTTGTTATCTATACTATTTGGCTCTAACAACTCACTTAATTGTTTTATAGTAGAATACTTATATCGTATTGCTTTTATAATCTTCTCAAAACCACTATCAGAATATGATTGCAACAGCATATCCATCGTTTTCTTGTAAGCCATAAAATCACAGCCTTTCATCGGATATCCAACATCTATTATCTCTAAAAGTGCTACTAAATCTACAATATCGTCATCAAACTCTAGATCGACCTTTTTCAGAAAATACTGACCTACACTCTTTTGCTTTGACTTTATGTTGTTCGTATAAATTTCTATTCTACAATCAACGTAATTGGATACACTTATCACACACAATTCCTTTATCTAAAATCAATTCATCATTTCCCAATGATTCTGGGATAATATGTTCTATACTTTTTGATTCAGTGCTATCTTGATTACAAAAAATACAATAATGTATCTTTCTCATATATTATTTCACCTCACATTATATTTAAATGAAATACGACGCCAGTAATAATCCTAATGAAAGAATGCCACCAATTAAATTTATAAAAACAAAAAGCTTATCTTTCATTGACCCTTCTCTCATATGTGAATTATATATATTATACATTCAGTTATTCTTTTTGTAAAGACTGTGTTTAATTTGCCCTTCGTGGTGGTTATCGTCGCATAAGTCAGCGAATTTATCAACGGCACGGAAAAATAGTGGCGGATATTGCGAGAGCCATTTTATAGAGCCAGACTCATAGCAGTTTGGCTCTTTTTTATTTTTACACTATTTTTCGCTCAAACGGATTTGGCCGTTGACATATTCCATTGCAACAGTATTCGCATTTGAAACGTTTCGACTTATGCTCCTTGCCCACTGCCGAACGGCAATATCAAATAAAAAGGAGTTAGAAAAATGATTGAACTCAACAAAATTGCATTCTTCGATGAAGATGGTTTCGATTTCAATGACGGTGAAAGCCTTATCAGATTTGATACCGTTGCTTATTACCCAGACAGAAACGAAATCATTTATGCAATCACCAACAACGGAAAGATTTCCGTTATCACTTACGACGTGTTTGAAGATGACAAAGGTCATTATATCGAATACGGGAACACGCTTATCAAGATTTACATATCGGAGGACTGACAATGGGCAACATAAGTATTGTTATCGGATCTTGGGGTTCATACAACGAATGCAACGAAAGAGCGCTAGGCTCAAAATGGCTTGATTTATCGGACTACAACGATTGGGAAGAAATCGTTGAAGAACTCAAACGAGAAGGCTTTGAACTCGACGGTATAGACGAAGAATTGTTTATTCAAGACATCGAAGGTATATATGACCGTTCTGTCAATTGGGATTATATGAATCCCGAAAACCTATTCAACACGCTTTACGATTCGGGAGTGCTTTCCAACGACTACAAATACAAAGAACTTTGCGCCTTCCTTGAAGTTAAAAACTATGACGATTTTGAAGAACTTGTTAAAAACCGCGGTGAGAATTGGGACCATAACGTCAATCTTTGGAGTGGCTTTTCTTGGGAAGATTACGGAAAAGAAATGCTGGACTGTTGCGGATATAACATCCCCGAACATTTATTGGACTTTTTTGACCTTGAACGCTACGGCAGATACTGTGGCGATTACAACGTTTACGAATGCGAAAACGGCTTAATTGAAATTTATTAAAAGGAGAAATACCTATGAACATAACCATTGAACAAAAGAAACAAAAAGCAATAGAACTTATGAATACTCTCAACCTTTACAAGCCATACATCAAAGGCTTTGAAAAAGACAACGAGGTTTGCTTTTTTGAAGACTTTGGCGGATTTTGGGCTTATCAAGAGCCTGAACTAATGGAAAAGATAAAGACATTCGAGAAGGAACACAACTGCCTCGTATATGCGGTAACCCACGAATACTTGGAATTCGGCGAATGTTACGACTTTCTCTATATCCCAGACTATAAAGAAGATTGGGATTTCGTTCTCGAGCATCAAGGCAATATGTACTTTGCCCTAGCTTACGTTTGGAACAAAGATTTTGAATGGTGTTCGGAATTCGGCACGATAGTTATCCGCTCTTTTGCCGGCGGCATTAAACGCGTTGCGTAACAAAAAACATAAAGGAGTTATTACTATGGGATTAGACCAATATTTAAGAGCAAGAACAAACACAATAGAACAAAAATCGTCTCGCGGGGCTTGTGGTGGATTGTTTCCTATCGCACCTGCCGACAAAGGAACAACTGAAATTGGATACTGGCGTAAAGCGTATGCCGTTTCGGATTATCTCAGACAAGTCCTTGAAATATACGATGACTTCAATCTTGAAGATAAGGAAGTGCCTTACAACAAAGTGCTTGAAATTATCGACTACGCAAACGAACAGATTGATAGGAAAGCATTTGAAGATGAATACGAATTAAGCGACTGGCAAGACACAGTTGAGGCGTTTACGAAAGCAAAGCAAATTTTAGAAAACGATCCCGACGCGGAAATTTATTATTTGGAGTGGTATTAATATGAAACCTATAGAAGTAAAAGCACATCTCAACTCATTGGACGGAAAGACGGGCCGGGCAATATTGCTCGGTCCTAATTATTTATTTGCAAGACCTATAACCAATTCTTACGTTTTCAAGGTTGGCAATCAACTTTGCACGGGCTTTATGAACTGGTTTGTTGGCGAATACTACGTGGACGACAAATACGGAATCGTGGACGAGAGAAACGAAAACTACGACATCTACAAGAAATACATAAAGGAGAACAACAATGGCAACGATTAAAGACTTGGAAAAATACATAGACTATGAGTTTTCTTCGGGCTGTTATACGGGAGATGACTACAAAAGTTTTCAAACGAAATACATCAACTTCTTGCGCTCTATATGCAAGCAAAATCATTGGCAACTCGTGAATGTCGGAAGAAATCATTACTGCTTTTCGGCATTTATCAAGAGTGCGGAAAACAAATGCGTTTACGTTTCCATAAGCGACGTTAGGTTTTTCACCAACGAATGGTACAACAACATTTTGATACGTACAGCCAAGAACGAACAAGATTATCACGGCGGATTCAACCACCGCACAACACTCAAAGAACTTGAGATGAAAGCAATGGAACTTCTTGAAGATTTTCCGTTTTAGGAGGCAATAATGGAACTCAATTTGACTGCCCAAAACAAGCAAGAAGAATTGATACTCAATTACTTGCAAAACAACGCGAGCGAAACCCTTGCAAATAAGATAAACAACGGCACACCGTTTGAGAAAGACGGTCATTCTTTGACCAACAAGAAGACTCTTGCAGGGTTTATGAAATTTGCTTGCGACGAGGCACGAAAACTTGCCGAGAAAGGTGCAAATTCAACTTTCATTGACGACCAAACCGTGTATGGTTGGGCAATTCATTTCTTTGAAGAAGACAGCATTGAAGGGACGCTTTACACCCTTGACGGAGCGGAATACAAACCCACAGTTAAACGTGTCGAATCCAATACGGTTAAAGCAAAACCCGAACCCAAAAAGCAGGAGAACGTTCAATTCTCATTTTTTGACAATTTAACCGAACAAGAAGTTAAAGAACACGAAACAGACAATTCAAGTGTCGATACGGACGAAAATGAAGTTGTCGAACAAAACGGAAACGATGAGCAAACACCCGTTGCAAGCAATACTCCAAACGGAACTTTCTTTGAGAAATATCAGGCTTTGCAACAACAAAACCCCGCCTATGTTATCGCTTACAGACTCGGTGACTTCTACGAGATTTTGGGTGATAAAGCAGTGGCAATCGCAAGAGAAATCGACCTAACTTTGACAAGCCGAGATTGTGGTTTACAAGAGCGTGTGCCATTGATTGGATTCCCGTATCACGCATCTGAAAACTACTTTTCAAAGATTTCAAAAACACACGATTTGCTCGTTGTAGAAACCGACGGGAGCACAAGATTTATTTCACAAAAAGGCTGCAAAAAAACAACTCAAATCGACTATGAAACAGGCGAAATTTTGGACGAAGCGTTAGAGCCAAACAACGCCATTATTTCAAAACTATTTGAGATATTCGGAAACACATTGGAGGTACAATAAAATGAAGATTGAAAAGATAAAACCTATACCGAAATACATACAGAAAAAGATTAAACTTTACGACGATAAATTGAAAACCGCGCCGTTTGGAAGAACTCGGTTTTACGCTTACCTTACAAAGAATGACGGCGAACTTGTCAAGATCACAGTTGCCGTGAAAGAGAAAAAGAACAAGTGGTGTTGCAAGCAAGTTGCGGTGCACGGTGTTCACTCGGACAAATGCTTTGTGAAAGATATGTATTACACAAACATTGGCGGATATTCTGTTGGATGGCATGCCGAGGGATTGACGTCATATAAGCCTTGGTACGAATACAGCGAATGGGGTTGGACGGTTGACAATTTGTACGATCCCTATGCCCCGATAATCAACCGCGAATATATCCTTGAACACTTCCCGGAATACAAGTTCAGCGCAATAGACAGATACACGGGGATTGACGTTTTCAAATACTTGCGACTTTACGAACAGTATCCGCAAATCGAATATCTCACAAAACTCGGATTGCATAATCTCGCGATGTCAAAACAAATATTGAAATTGCGCGGTAAAGATAAGCGTTTTAGAAAATGGCTTGCGCAAAACAGAAACACGTTAAACAAGTCTTCTCTGTATATCCCCGTTGTTTTGCAGGCATACAAAAAGAATCGCAACGTACTTGAGTTGCAGGCATATTACAAAGCAAAACTCTCTATGGACAAGGACCAAACCTTGGCTCCTTTGAGAGACGCGTTCAAGCGCGAGCGAGAAAAACTATATCACTACTTGTCCAAACAAAACACCAATACGCACAGTTATCTTGACTATTGGAATGCGTGCAACTATTTAGGACTGAATATGACCGACGAGAAAAATCGTTACCCGCACGATTTCAAACGTTGGCACGATATACGCATTGACGAATACCACACGATGCTTGCACGAGACGATGAACAGAAGCGTAAAGACTTCTATGAGAAGTTTGCAGCGGTTGCCGAGAAGTATTTGGGTTTGCAATATAATAGCAAAGCCGACTACGTTGCAATCATTGCCCTATCTCCAAGCGACCTTGTGAGAGAAGGTCAAATCCTTGAGCATTGCGTTGGGCGTATGAACTATGACCAAAAGTTTGTGCGAGAAGAATCTCTCATTTTCTTTATCCGAACGAAAGACGCCCCGAACACACCGCTTGTAACAGTGGAATACTCGCCATCTCGCAAGAAGATACTTCAATGTTACGGAAAGAACGACAGCACTCCAAACGATAACATCCTTGAGTTTGTAAACAAAAAGTGGTTGCCGTTTGCAAACAGACAACTCAAAAAACTTGCTGCATAAAGGAGAAAACACTATGGCAAATTATTATAGAATCACCGCATATCACAAAGAAAAAGACATCTCAATCATTATGGACTCATACGGGCTCTTTGAAAAGAAATGGCAATTCTCGGCAGACCTTATTCGCCGTGGCTTTGACATCATCGAAGTATCCGACGATACACAATTCCTTGACGGAAACATTGAGCGATTGAAAGAACCCGAACCCGAAAAATTCGTCCTTCGAGCCTACGTGGAAGGTAAGCCCGAATATCTAACGCAAACAATCGGCGGAACAAGTTATAAAGCAGTAAAAGTCGGGGACAAAATATACATACCTCGTATTTAGATGTTTTCAATTTACAATCAACTCAAAATAAACTAAAAGCCGGGAGAATCTCACTTGATCTCTCGGCTTTTATTGTTTCAAAAAATTCAGCGCAATATTACTTATCTTCAGGTTTCTTTCCCCAAGAATAACCGAACAATTCCCCGCCGTTAGGGTATAGCTTGATTTTGGCATACTGGTCGAGTAGATCAGATGTTTCTTTGCTATAAGAATCCTGTTTGTCTAATGCTACAAACACTTGTTTGTTACAACTAATATATTGTTTGATGATATTTCCAACAGCTTCATCGGAAATTTGTTTTAATAAAACAGAATCGTGTACTAGGATCGGAAGTTTTGTAAGATGTGCGATTGCTAAATCGAAAACAACTAAACCTTTATAGGCAACTCCCGTTCCTGTATCATTAGGAGTAGTAAAAATATAGTTTGATTCAGTAAAATGAATGATTGGCGCATTATAGTGTTCAATATACAATTTTTTATTAATCAAGTCCATTTCGGCATTGATATTCTTTTCTATTATACCAAGCTGTTCAAGTTTTACTTTTAACAAACTTTCCTCGTCAGCCTTTTTTATAGAAAAAAGCTCTTCCGCTTTACAAAATGCTTCATTTTCCTGTTTGAATCTCTCGATGGTTTTTAACAAATTAGAGTGCTTCTGCAATATAATTTTTGATAAATTCGGATTACTAATCAAGCCTTTTAATTTTGTCTCCAAATCTTCAATCGTGACATTATAATCTTTGATTTGCCGTTCAAGATTTAGCCTTTCCTCATGTAATTCTTTTTTAAAAACCAAGGCTATCTTTTTATGAAAGTTTTCAATCTCATCAATATGCTTTATATTTACATTTGGGAAGAATTTTTGCAACTCATGAGTCGACGCAGTTGTCGATGAAAACTCATAGGTTTCGTTCTCCTTGATCGTTGCAAGCTTGCCTATTATACTGCTACGCAAACGTTTAATCTGAGTCAATTGATTTTTGATAGCGATAGCCTCATCTGAACTGGCGGAATTAATATCCAACAGTCCGGAATCTAATTCTTTTGATAAATTTTCTATTTCCTGGCTTAATCGCTCTATCTCTTTTTCGTTGTTTCTATATTCCCGTTTTCCTATTTTTGCAATATAATTTAGTTTTTGAGCTTTTGTAAATGTTTCATATGCTTTTTTAGAAGAATCTGCACGTAAAGCAACTTCCTCTATTGTTTTATATCTCTCAAACAGTTTTAGCAATACCAATATAGATTCCTTATCATTTTCTTTATGGAAATATTGAAGCGGACGTTTTTCATTGCAGTTCTCCTTTCCATAAACGCGAATATACCTTCCTACGGCATTTCTAAATGATAAATCATACATTTCCGTATCATACATTTTTGATAGCCACTTACAATATTCATCAAGCTGAATGGCTTCTTTTTTGTTATATTCTTGGTCACACTTCCAAACCGTATTTCTTTCCATGATAGAACGCGCAAAATTAAACTCGCCATTAGCAAATTTAAATTTAAAACATATATCATGCTCACCAACATTTTTTAAAATATCAACAGCATCGGAATATTTATTTCCTCCGAATACATAATCGATTATAAGCATAAAAGTGGATTTGCCAATGGAATTATCTCCAGCGTTTGTCCCCAATATCACATTTAGTCCAGAAGAAAACTCAATTCTCTCTTGATGGAACTTCTTGCAGCGAATCTCACAAAGCATAATGTAACACCTCCGTATTATTTTTTTCCAATAGTACTATTGCTCCCAATGCAAATAAACAATCTAAAGCTTCAACAAATTCGACTGTCGTTGTAAAATAGTTTTTGATTTCTTTATATAGTGTATAAACATTTATATCCTGTGACACCAATATGTTTAATATCGGATATAACTTGCCAATTATACTTTCTTTATAGGATGTTATTTTATTCGGTAATTTCATCGAACACCTCACAACTCTGCACAAAAAATGCGACTATAACTTCACATGCTTCTTTTGAAATCGCTTGTGTCTTATTATTTAACCAATCAGTCATTTGAGCAAAGACAATGTTTTTATTGGCGCAGTTGTCTTTCATCTTCAAATAGCAATTCCTGATTTGGCCTGCGAGTACTTGCTGGTTAAATCCATCCTTGCCATCAATTTCTCTCAAGCAGTCTCTAACATAAGGGAAATATGTATGTACATAACTCTCAATTTTCGTCTTAATTAGTGATTCATTATTCTCAAATTTATTGACTAAATATACTGGATTATAGTTTAATGAGGCTAATTCTATTTCCGAAACAGTAGTCAACTTTGAAATTACCACCGAAATATTACTTTCAAGATCCAATGATCTAATTGCATTGTTAATTGCAGACTTTTCTAACAATTTTTTCTTGATTCCTAATAATCGACTATAATCATCTATCGAAGTATGATAATCCTGAGTGGAATGGCAATCCAAACATAAAGCAATCTTGTTCTCGAAAGATTCAGAATCAGCGCCAAGCCGTTCTACACCATTTAATGCTTCGTATTGGGCAATAGTAGGTCTATTAGGATAAATATGGGCAATTTGAAAGAGTCTATTATTCTTCTTTTGCTCCCTATAAAAGATTTCTTTACCACACAGTGGACAATGACAATCGACTTCTCTAAGAAAAAGCTTTATTTCACGTTCTGATGGATTTTGTCTATCTTTTAAGTACGGATCTTGTTCAATTATTTTATTTAATTCCTCTTGTGTCACTTGTTTCCACTCCTTATTTATCTTTCAACAACTATTATGCAGCTCTTTTGTTTGTTTATCGTTACTCCATAGGTTTAATCGTTGATTCGATGAAGGCTATTTCGGAATCATCGAGATTGTACTTTTTGTAGAGTTGCTGATCGATTTCAGCAACAGATTTTGACCAATCGATGTCAGACTTGTCCGTGAAATCTTGAAGGGGGACGTATGCCCAAGTCTCTTTAGGATTATTTTGAGTCACTTTTAATATGCCAAGCATGGTTCTCACGAACTTTGATTTAACATATTTCAGAATAGCAACAGCTTCTTCTTCATTCGAAGTGGCACCAATAGAAATATAGGTTTCTGTAAAGCCGATCAACGGCGAGCCGATCAACGGCGTAGATAATACTTCTCCGATTGCACCAGAGCCGTTTGCTTTTGGAACTAATACTTTATAGACATTCAAATTGTCAGTACTTGAAACATAATCTTTTCTAAACCAGCGATAGTACCGTTCACCTTTTATATTTCCCAGTATTTGTATATACTCATATCCATCATTAGGTTTTTCTTCAAAAAACAATTCGGGCATTCTTTCAAAAGAACTTGGTGCAATACGTCTATCAGCAGTTTTCTTCATTGCTATAGGTTGTTCCAAATAAGCTAAATCTGAGTATTTATAAATACCTCTATTCGTTATAACACTTGATAGACTACATTGCATTTTTGTTCTAACTTTTTCCAAGATAGAGGTTAACTCTTTGTTCGCAGTAAATATACGTATAGGTTCGTGTTCGTTCTTCTTGTTGTATAGAGTTATGGCTATGCCACCTTTTATATCTACATCAGGGAAAATGATTGAACTATCAGCCCAATATTTAACCACTGAAAAGTGTTTATCATTAAGAATCTTATCATTCCACTCTTGTGGTGTGTTCCCAGCATTAAAAAGAAAACGTGCAGGATGAATTAGCGTACAGATATCAGAAATTTTATTTCCCATATCAATAAAAAGATAATATATCGAGCCTTTTGCATTGCTTTCGCCCCTACCTTCAATTTGATATGGTGGATTTCCTACTACTGCATTAAATTTCATAACTGACTCCTTTTTGTTCCAAGTGCTACCACGAAGCACTTTTTCCTTGAATTGTTGCGGTTTTTCTTTAAGTTGATTGATTAGGTCATCGAATGCGTGAGCATTGATTTTGCCCTTGCGATAACCGAGAAGTGTACGTTTTGTTATCGACTTTGCCATAGGCGTTTTGCAAATGACAAATACGTTTTCCTCGATGGTTTTTATCCATAGCTCATACTGCTTTTCCAGCGTACGTTCGGCAACAGGAATGCTGTCCAATCGTTTGCGGAAAATACTATACGTTACATAAAGCGGATACAAGCCTGTTTTTGAATTGATTTCCAATATCTTTGCGTCTATGTTTGCGAACGTGTCTTTTGTTACGTCACCGTGGTCGACAAATCGGGGCTCGTCCAAGGTTTCGGTAAAATCTTCGTTGTAGAAGCACCAACCACCCAAGCAATCGCTCATGTGCATATTGACGACTCTCCACGGGGTAAGGACAGTTTCTTTGTCGGGATTCTTGAACATAGTAAACTGTTCTGCAATTTTCTGAACACGTTCGAGCGGAGATAATTCGTCCGCAGCCAGTGCCATGTTTCGAATTTGTCTGCCTGCCGCTACAAAGACGTCTTGCTCATAATATTTGGCGAATTTGCGATACACATCTTTTGTAACGCCGCTTGGCATAAATTCATTCCAAGAAGAATCGTCTATCAAGTCAACAAAGTTTTCAACAGTGATTTCTTGATCAACAGGAACTTCTGCGCCGTAAATAAGGAGGGGTATTCTTATTGAAATGCCACGCAAAATGGACATTGCCTTTTGTGCATTGTCTTTCTTCTTTTTTATTTCCTCTAATTTCGCCAATTCTTCAGGCGTGCGTTCTTTCTTTGGCTTTTTCTCTATGCGAGCAATTTCAGCATATTCCTCATCGGTAAAGCCTTGATTATTAATATCTATATCCTTGACTTTTTCAGTTTGTTTGCTTGTGCCGACAATCTTTTTCAAGTTTTCGAAATCTTGCAACTCAATATCGTCAAGTTTCAAAAGATTATCATTGTAGATGTGTTTATCGTCAAAACCGTTTTTAACGACTCTATCCGTGTATGCTTTCTTCAGCTGTTGAAGAAGTCCGTCAACATTATACGGCTGCATTGTCGAACCGTCGATAGCAATAACAGGACAATAGTTTAAGAACTCGCCCATAATAATGCGATCGTTTGAAGTGTTGCCGGCTTTCGAAGAAAGGTGTCCGGCTTCCGCGACCATCTTCAATGTTCTATCCGGAGCAAAGTCGAAAACAGAGCAACGTTCTTTCATTCTTCCGTTAATATTTGCGGGAGTTTGGACGCGGAAAATTGTTTGCAAATAGTTGGCTGCAGAGGTGGAGAATGTTCCCGAAAGCATCAAAACCGCAGTCCATTCAGGGACAGTAACACCAGTTGTAAGTCTACCGCAAGAAATCGTAACAGAATAATGGTCGTCAGGATCTTGACCGATAGCATCTCGTACTGCTTGCAAAGCGTCACTACAATTTTGTTCCTCATCGCCATCGCCGGCTACATTTACAATTTTGAATGCACCGGAACCAAACACAGGATGAGTTTGCATCAACCTACTTAACGCTTTTGCTTCTTTTACGCCCGGAACCATCCACAACGTGTGCTTGTAATAAGAACGATATTCTTCGGTTGAAAACGGATAGTTATTGTCGCTGTCCGCTTTTGTCAAAAGATTAAGAAACGCCCAAACATCGTTTTTGTTTACAAAATCTCCAATATTTACACCTTCGGGAACAGGTTTGAAATCTTTATTCATATCACCCGTCCATGTTCTGAATAACTCACGAAAGTTGAATGCTCCGTCAGCCACATCAATATATCCCGGAAGCGTTTTATCCAAATCGTAAGTGAATATTTCAAGCTGAGGCAATTCTTCGTATGGGTTGGAATCGCCAAAATGTTTAAGCGGCCAATCGTGCTTCGCACGTTGTTCCATTATATAGTCCCAAGTATAGATTTCGTTTTCCTTAAAGTCAGAAAGAAGATTGAATGGGGTGCCGGATAGCTCAAGCATCTTCGGTTTTTTATCAGTGTTGTCCAAAATAGCTTGAAAGACCTTTTGTCCCAACGTTGTTTGAGTGCCTTCATGCGCTTCGTCAACAACCACATAATCCCAATCAATTAAGAAAACAAACTCATTCTTATCAAATTTACCGCCGACCGCCGAAGATCCTCTCAAGTCTTGCATTGAAGCGAAATATACAAATGGTTTGTCTGTATCGGCAAGGTTATCTATAGTTTCACCTTTCGTTTTTGAGCCAAATACATAATCTGTATTTCTAAAAATCTTTTTGAAGTCTTCATACCAGCCGTCACTTACGACAGGGCGATGCGTAAAGATAAGGGTTTTCTTAAAGCCCATTTCTTTTGCAACTTGAAGTGCAGACAATGTTTTGCCAAAACGCATTTTTGCGTTCCAAAGCATTCTGTCGCCGACCTTAAACTGCTTTATTGTCGCTTTTATAGCTTCTTTTTGCTCCGGACGGAAAATAATAGGAGAGTTGTCCTCACTAATATCGTCAGGATTTAACGAGGCTTGCCCGTTCTTAACAGCTTGAATTGCTCTCTTTGCCGTTTCCAAATCGGTTTTGAACCATTCTGTCCCTTGATTTTCAATGTTGAAAATGTGTCTTTCAATACTGGAACGGATAAGAACGTCATGAACCTTCTTATCCCTAAATGCTTTTACTTTTTCAATTCTATTATCTAAAACGGTATACGTTGCTATCTCGGTATGGAGTAGTTCATATGGAATAGAAGCGGTTTTTGTGTATGTATTTATTCTACCTTTTGCCGCAACATTCAATTCCTTACAATTAGGAACAAGTTCCGATAATGACTTACTGGTATGTACCGTTGCATCACCGATTTTTAACAATCCTTTATGATTGTCATCGTTAATACGAAACACATAAATCAATTTGTAATCAAATGTGGATTTGAATTGGCTCATTTTCATTTCTCCCTTATTAAAGAAACAAATTTGACATTTCTTCCTTTTTCCCAATCTTTTATAACACAGTACGTGCCTGTATGTTTGCTATTATCGTTATTTGCACATCCTGGACATTCTTCACATTCTTCTTCGTCCTCGAAGATTGACATTTGGAGTTTTGGAACAGGTTTGCAACTGTTAGGAATAACATATTTCAAACCGTCCATTTGCCAAATGTTCCAAGAAATTATCTCTGCGAAGTCGATGAGATATTCAGTGATGGGAGATAGTCCGAATTTATCTGTGTAGTAGTCGATAAAAGTGCGTAAAAGATTTTCACGAGCGAGCAGAACATTGTCGCCTTGCCAATCGAATCCATAAACACTTTTGAACGCAATTTTTGCCCATTCAATCCATTCTTGCTCGCCATCGACGTTTTCAGAAATGACACGAAGTTTTCTGTCAAGCAACCCGATTCTTTCTCTTATCGCAATTATATTGCCGGTTACAGTATCATAACGGCTGACAAGATAAGGAGCTTCTCCACAAGTTATCTCAAGGCGATTTTCTTTAACGTAGTCTTGCCATGATTTTCCTTCGGGGAAAGTTATTCTCTCAAGATTAACAATCCATCCTTTATCTGTTTCGGTGTTGAATACATTTCCTTTTCCAAACCAAGCATCATCAATAAGGTTATTTTGTGCATTACAAATCCATGATGGGGTAAAAACCTCGGCTTTGTCTTTAACACGTGATGCTTGTTCTTTTTTTGATTTTTCAACACGCGGCTTTATAACGCTGCCATTGCGTCTGATTATTGCATTGACAGTTATGTAATCAAACGATTGAAATCCAAAGCCTCTCGACGCATAGTTATCTGTCGCCCAAATTAAATTCTTTTTGGACGAACGGTCTGTAAGCAAGATTTCAAGAAGCCGACTGTCAAGCTTATAAATATTTGTTTCTTTTATGTCGATACTATCGTACATTATTTCCCCTCAAATGTAATGCCGTTGTTTTTGCAGTAGTCATAGAACTTGCGTTGAAGGGCGTAGGTGGGTTTGCGAACACCTAATTCCCAACGATTCAGTGAAGAATGTGCGACGCCTATAGCGGCTGCAAATTCTTGTTGGCTCATATGTACTGTTTCTCTGGCGTGTTTGATTTGATCCTTAAATTCCATAAAGTTCAACCTCTTTGCAAGGACGTTGCAACTATTGTAGCACTTTTAGCAAAGAAAATCAATACGGATAGTGGGCTTAAAATCAAAGATTTACCATCAAAATAAATTATATCTTTTTATCTGTCCCCAAAACAGGACACTTACGAATATTTTCAGCATAACAAAGACAATATGCCAACTTTGTGTCATAATTTGAAAATGTTTTACTCCCGTTTAACTCCACCTAAAACCATTCTTCTCCCTCCCAATTTCCCTTTATGAGATTACGGCGTGTGCTTGTCTTGAACAAGTGGCGTCGCTTTGCTCCGCCAGACAAGCACACGCCGATGCAACTGAACTCGACTCACTATACTCGGAAAATGGAAGCGCGTCGAAGGGCGATGCTGCCGCTACACCGCTTGCAGTCATGCGCCCGTTTTTCGACTTGCGGTTTTTCATTTTTAAGCCTTGTATTACGCTTATTTTCATTCAGTTTACTTTTCGGAGTTTGCTTATTGTTTCAGCCGAAACTTCGCCGATATATTCGCCTTCGTTCCAACAAGAAAAATCGTCAAAAAGAAGCAACTTTTTATCCTCGATTCCTATTGTGGCGGCAACGTCTTTGTCCATAATATCGGATATGAAAAACTGCGGTAGCCCTTTTGAGTACACGAGTTTTTCCCCGGTCTTTTCAAGGTACTTGATAATATACTGCATCATCTCCCCGAGATCAAGTTTTGAGTTGATCGCAACGAAGTCACTTCTACCGAAACGAGAGTTAAAGTCTATGTTTTGATATGTTATCTGCCTTTTGTGTGTATTTAGGTTATAATCTTCGATCGGCACAAGTTCTCTCATCGTGCCGTCAGGGATATAAAATATACCGTGAAAGTGCAACCTGTTTTTCTCCGGCGACCGTTCCCAAACACCTATATATTTCCAGCCTTTTCTGTAACACAAATTGCGAAGATAATTTTTCAATTTTCGCCGAAAAGTCTCCTCGGTATGCAAGGCAGAATCATACGTAAAAGTGCAAAAATAGTTGAAGTTTTGCAGGTTGATTTTTCGCCACATCCGCACTTTTCTTGCAATCAAATTCCGCTGTTTTCGTTGAAGGTTTTTTACAACGTATTCCTCGGCTTGTTCGTCTGTTTCAAAGTATGGCAGCATCTCCTTTTTGATATAATTTTTGCGCATGCCTTTTGGCATACTTTGGCTTTGAAGATACAACTCCTCAAAGTATTCTTTTTTGGTAACGGAGCGTTTTGACGGCTCCGAAACTTTGGGTTGCTCTACGGCTAAATCTTTGGATTCGCTTGCTTCTTCATAAGTCGCTTCAGGTTCAGCCGTGGGGAAGGATTCACTTGCCCTTTTATCCTTTTCTTCAACGACAATGAATTCTTCGGGCGGAGTAATCCTTGGTTTTGTTTTTCTGGTCGTATGCGGAATCGCTATGTAATGCGAGCCGTCGCAATAGACCTTTGCCTCTTGATATGGCATATACACCTCCTTGTGCTTGACAAGAGATACCGATTGCCATTCTATTCATTGCCCGCAGAACTTTCTTTTGAATCGGTATTCTTGTACAATGCATTAATGAAATAACTGTTCTGCATTTTCAATTCGTCAACCGTCGCTTTTTCTGTTTCGTATTCAAGGTAATCTTCCAAACCAACACCGGTTTTCCTTGCAAGGTCATTGAAATAGTCCGAGAAACAGTCCGTCGAGAATCTCCGACTATAAATCTTTTTGTTCATAACGTAATACTTCTTCTTTTCCGCTTTCCCGTCCATAGTGCCGCGCTCCTTTTCGATATTTGAGATGCTGAATCCGTAAGTGTTGTAAATCTTCACGGTCCGCCTATATATCGCTGCTGTAATTTGTTTGAGCAAGTAAATGAATAGGGTGTTATCCCCTCTGATAAACCTGAAGTTGTAGTAGAGTTTCATAAACCGTCCAAACAGCCATTCGTTTACCATATCCTCGATTGTGAAGAACGGAAGCGCTAGACGCTTATTGCCGGAAGACACGATATGAACTATGTCACAGAGATCTCTTGCGTCCGCTCCCCACGACGCCGGGCGCTGTTCATCGGCAAAGACTTTCACAAAAGGATAGTTGTCAACTGTTGCACTGTGGCGACACATTTTAAGCCAAAAGTTGAACAGATCGTTCTTTTGATTGGTTTCTTCCGTGCCCTTCTTGACTTCTTTCAGTTCCAGATTGTTGCCGCGTTCCTTGCCAACCTCGGTGATAGACACAACGCCAAACTCAAAACTTCCTGCGTTCGGGTTGTTTTCAATCACCTTTTTCCCAAGTCGCAATACGTCAAAGTCTAAAATGTGAGCGTGGCGAGACGGACGTTCTTCCTTTCTGAAGAAATCATTGGACCACATGGGAAAGTTGCCCTGGTCTATCATCAAATTATCTTCGCGGATTGAATAGTTGGACACCAACAAGCTGCTTTGGATAACGTAGATGAAATAGAGTTGCGCATAGGTCGAAAGCACGTCGAATATGTAACTTGTCCTTAGTCCGTCTGTGTAGTAAAGTCCATACCTACAACTGTCATATCCAAAGAGTTGCCAAGCATCGTTGTGGTGCTTTTCGTATCTTTGCCGTTTCAAATTCACCCACTCTTTTATGGTGGCAAGATTGTAAACAACACCGTGTTCCATACACTTTCTAAGCTCCATTTCAAAAGCAATCCATCCGAAGTTGGGAAACTTCATATCCGTCTTTTGCAACTTGTCATAGGCAATGGAACGGAACATAACTTCTTGTGAAAGAGCCATATCCGTAATGATTGTGGTCTTCTTTTTACCCATACTTCCGCACGTCATCGAAACAATGGGTAGGTCGTTTATAAAACCTCTGTTGGACATCTCCATTCGTCTGAGTTTTGCAAGCGCGAGATTTTTTCTCCAATGCTCGAAACCAAGCCACGCAACGATACAAATTGCCCAAAAGGGGACATATCTTACTATCACCTGCAAGTCCATAACAACCTTGACAAATTGCACGTAGAACGAGCCGAAATCGAAGGTTACAGCAAAGTAAAAATAGTAGGCGAAAAAGGCGATTATTATGCTTGCGATATTGAGATTGAAAGCCCACAAAACAAGCCAAACAATCCATATTGCAGAATGCTGTTTCACATACTCATAATACTGCTTCAAAAAGTCTCGTATCGGCACGTAAGAATAGAGTGTAATCTTCTTATAGATTTTCAGTGGAAGGGTGTCTTGGTTGTGCTTTGTATTGGGCTTATTATAGAAGGTTTTGACCGCCATAAACAATGCCAGCAAACAAGGCAAAATCAGCAATATTATCTTTGAAAAACCGCCTGCCTTTTCACCCGTGAATTTGAGCCATGCAAGGAAGTTTTCTTTGCTGGCGAAGGTTTTCCAAAAGACTATGAAATTTGCCTTGAACGTCTCAAGATTCTCGGGCAATAACAAGTCCCATTTAATCACCTTAGAGAACTCGGAAACAGCAGGTTTTTCGCTTGCTGTCAAGTCGAATATTTTACAGAAATAGTATTTGATACTGCCAAATAGGTCGGTTAAAGCCTCGATACCGCGCAAATATGACAATCTGAACACAAACGCTCCAAGCAAAATAAACGCAACGGTAAGTGCTATTGTGAGCGCAATATTAAGCCGTTTTTGCCATTTCATGCAGCACCTCCGAAATCGCATTTTCGGGCGGTATTTGCTTTGCCGTATAAACGATATAACTGACCGCCAAAATGGCTATGAATAGCGATAAAATCGCCAAAATTCTTTTTAGTGTTTTCATATTGAAATTCTCCTGTTTTTTATAGATAAAAATAACGCCGACGAACCATACGATCCGCCGGCGTCTTTTCGTTAGATTTTACTTTCCGCCTGTGTTCCACCGGTCGGCAAATTCTTTTCTTACACGCTTCTCGGCACGCCGTCGTTTAGTGGATTTTACAGCCGCCGAAATACCTTTGAACGGCAGCGAAATTATCCATACGACTGCTTGAAGAACATACGGCAAAATCGGGGCTAAAATAATCAACAAAAGGATGAGCAAAAGCAGGAATAAAAGTTTTTTTCCCCGCTTGTTCAAACTTATGTCAATGTCCGTTTCGTTGGACGGATCTTTGCTGCCCGATTGCTTGTTGTCTATAACGCCCAAGTTGTAGGTTATCCCGTCTGTTTCAAACTTCAATCGAAGTATGGTTACGTCTCCTACAATGGTGGAAAAAGTTCCGTAAGAGCCTTGTCCCGACCAGAGCGAATAGTCCGTTTCCGCAAAACGAAGAACCCATTTTTTGCTTTGAAGTTCAGCTAGTGCAGAATCCGTCAATTTCGATGAAATCTTCACGTCGATTATCGCGCCCGAAAAGATTTGCTCGCGATCTTCGCTTTTTATAAAGTCATCAACCGTCTGGATTCTATCCCATTTATACGTTCCCGCAAACCAACCGCTGCCGGTATGTTCGACCTTATCGGTATATTTGAGATAGGCGTATTTGTCCGCTTTATCCCCGAACGTTTCGTTTTCTCCGACAAATGCCGCCCACGATGAAGAATATTCCTGCGTTGTGTAATACACGTCGGCTTCCAAAAGTTTATCCATAGGCTTATTTGTGTTGAACGCTACGAAATGGCTGTCGCATGCGCCTACATACAGTTTGAATCCGTCGGGATAGCGAACGAAACCTACAAACTTATCCGTAACGACTATCGTTTCGATATCCACGCAATTTACATACGGTTTGCTGTTTATTTCGCCGAAACAATACTGCTTATTGACCGCATAATTGACTTCGGTAACGGTATTGCCGCCGCTTGCCTGATTGTCTATGCTTTCGTCAAACGGACGGTAAATCGAACTCATAGCGTAGTATCTTACTTTATCGTCCTTAACCGTAAGACCTTTGACTTTGTATTTGTAAAACACGCCGTCGCTACTTAAAAGTTCGAGTTTGTAATTCAGATACGAAATGTTATCGTTTATCGTGGTCGAAATGTTGATAGACGACGCTTTGAAGTTTTTGGTTTTGCCGCTCGGCTGGTAGACGTAAACGAAAAGTTCCTTATTTACACTTTCGGCAAGTTGAATGACCTGTAAGGAATAGTCATTTGTTTTGCTCGGATAGTTTTCCGGCTTAAACGACGTATCCTTTTTCAAATCTTCCATTACTCCCGAATAAGTTATGCTTTCCGCTCTTGCCACAAGGGGCGTTTGTGCCGCAGTGGTTATGACGGCACATATTCCCAAGACAAAAGCGAGAAAAATTGATACTAATCTCGTTTTTGTCGCTTGCGTCAAAACAAAATCACCTCCTTATCGAACGATACCCCGGTAACTTTGCCCGCAACCGTGAAATTGAGTTTTACGCTTGCTTCGCCGTTATAAGACGTTACGATTATCGTAAACATATCCGTATAGCCTTTGTTTTCGCAATCGGTTACTTCCGTGCCGTAAAATGCAGTCAGAACTTCGGTCAACGATTTTCCTTTTGGTTTGATGGTAAAAGATTTTTCGCCTTTGTCTATTTCAAACGCAGCCGTCAAATCCGTTTCCGATTGAAACGATTTGCTTTCGCCGTCAACGGTGTATGTAAAATCGCTGTTTTCAATCTTGTTCGGAACAATCTTTACGGAATAGTCTTTCGTTTCGTCGGTAGCGAAATTAAAGGTATATTTGACGTCCACTTGCAAGGGCTTTTCTGTCGTAACTTTATAACCGCCGGAAGATGTTATTACATCTTTTCCGTCAACTGTAACGTAGAAAGTCTTAAAGTCGCTCGTGAACCCGTTTGTGAAGTGCGCTACAACGCCGATAACGGTTATTACGGCAAGAACAAGCAGAATATAAGTAATGATTTTTGTCGCTTTATTCGTCATTTCTCACCTCCAAAAAATCGCTTCTTATATAGAAACGTTAGTCTTATCAAGGCTTACGCCTTTTACGGAAGTGACAAGCCAAACTTTGATTGTTTCGGAAACGCCGCTTACCGTATCCTTAACCGTTACGGTAAAGTAGCAAGAAGGAAGAGCCGCTACGTTTGCTTCGCTGTTGGTATCGTAATCTTTGCCACCTGTAAGGTCGTATTCGTCATAAAAAACGTATCTGCCTTTATAGGTCGTGCCTGTGTAATACTCGGTATCGTTGACCATTTCGTCATAGTAATTTTCAATCACCGTGGAACTCGTTTTCAGCGTGAGCGTATTCCCGGAAATGGTTGCGGACGTGATAAATTTGTTTACCATATCCGACATTTTCCTTTTTGCCATATTCGAGAAACTGCCCATACCGCTATCACCGCTGACAAATTCATCTCCGAAATACAATTCACCCGAACCGCCAAGCGTTACCGTCAGATTTTGCGAACCTACTTTGCCGAAAATGTTATCGAGAGCAATATCGAAATTGTAGGTTTTATTCGTTCCGAGTTGGTAATACACGCCGCGTTTACTGTCGCTGATAGGATTAAGCGTAGAATTGTTAATCACGATACTGTTTGCAACGCCCACGAACGATACCGTGCATTTTGCCGTATATCCGCCGTCGCGGGTGGTAACGGTAACGATGA
>ULYM01030090.1_pt1 | contig 25561 bp, 14 predicted proteins | sample 1962141 | NCBI WGS metagenome assembly ULYM01 (sample SAMEA4835862, study PRJEB28245) | human gut metagenome | biome: gut microbiome; material: fecal sample | place: Denmark | collected 2008
TAATATAAATAATGAACAAATGGTATAAAAAAATCCCAGAATTGCTCTTCCAAGCGGTTCTGGGATTTATTATGTCTGATAGTTTGCCATGATGTGCTTCCGTTTGCCTACAGATATGGCTGCGTGGGGTTAAGGATACGACTCCGTTGGGTTACGGATACGACTCCGTAGGCTAACGGAGACGTATCCTTCGGCTTGTCGAGATATCTGCGTCAGCTGATTGAGTCACTTGAGTTAGCTGATTGAACTACTTGAGTTCGCTTACTGAACTACTTGGGTTAGCTGATTGAACTACTTGAGTTAGCTGACTGAGCTATATCAGTATCCTGTAGTATTACATGTGTATTTTTTTCTAATTTAATGCCACATTTGCCACACTTATACTTAACTCTTTGATTATTAGAGGATAACGTGTGGCAATAAGGGGTGTTTTTATTGTCACCTTATTGCCACCTATTACCACTTTTGGCATAAAATCAGCAAAATAACGGTGTTTTTGAGGGATTTGCTACGTCCCGACGCAGCAAAAGTTACGTCCGGACGTAGTAAAAGATACGTCGTGACGTAGTTTCAGTGCGGGAATTCAATGGTAAGAAGTATATAAAATAATCCCAGAATCGCTCTTCCAAGCGGTTCTGGGATTTATTATGTATTGATAGTTTGTTTACCACTTAAAGAGGTGAGGAACAAATTCCTTGAAGCAGCGGCGCCAGGTGAGCCACTCATGATGAGTGCCTGGTGATACGTAAACATCGAGCTTGATGCCCAGCTCCTTCAACTGCTGTGCCATCTTCTCGGTACCGAAGTTCTCTTCCGAACCGCAGCCCATAAACATATAATGAATGTTCTTGTTGTATTTCTCTGCATCGGCAAAAACTCCATTGAAACAGGTCTTTACATCCACGCCAAAGAGTGCACCGCTAAAGGTGCCAAGGGCAGAAAACTTGTCCATGTGAGGCAATACCGTGTTGAATGTCTGGCAACCGCCCCATGACAATCCAGCCATCGCACGATGCTCACGGTCGGTATAAGTGCGGAATGTCTTGTCAACCATCGGAATCAGATCCTTGATAATCACATCATAGAAAGAAGCTCCATAGTGGCTGCGCTCTTCTTCTACATTCTTGCCTGGACGGGCAACGAAAGGCTTCTTTACATCGCCACTCTCCATGACCACAATCATAGGCTCAGCCTTGCCTTCTGCTATCAGGTTGTCCATGATGTGCTGCATCATTCCCTGCTTGCTCCAGCCCGTTTCGTCTTCGCCCATGCCATGCTGCAGATAGAGCACAGGATAGCGCTTGGTGGTGTTGGTTTCATATTCGGCAGGGGTGTAAACCATGGCGCGGCGGAACTGCTTCTGGGAGCCTGCATAGTAAGATACTGAGCGAACCTGACCGTGGGCTACGCCCTGCTGAGGACGATAGTAGTTGCCTTCTGCTCCCTCTGGAACTTCCAGACCGCCTGCTTCACGGCAGCAGCCGAAGTAGGTTTCGCTGGAAGGGTCAACAACCTGCACGCCATCTACATTCAGAAAATAGTAGTGGAATCCTACTACCAGCGGATCGCTCACGCCGTACCAGTCGCCATCCAAATCCTTTTTCATCTCATATTGCTTGCCGCAGATGTCGAAGATAACTTTCTTTGCCTCAGGAGCATGGAGCTTTACATAAGCTCTGCGGTCCTTATCTACACGCGGATAGTTGCTGTCTGGAATGATTCCCTGCAGGGCGAGCATCATGTTTGCATAGCGCTTGCCCATGGTGCGGTAGCTTTCTGCGATGAAGTGGAGACCGTCGCCACGCTGCGGACAGCCCTTTGAAGAAATGACGTGGGCTGTAGGAATGGTCTTGGCAATATCATCAACGATGGCGATATGTGCCCAGCATTTTCCGCCCATATCCTTCTGTACGGTTTCGCCTACGAGCAGAGGTACGTCTTCTGCCTTCAGATTCAAATCCTTCAAGATGTCGTTATAAACAGTCTTTACTCGGTTAGGCCAGTTGGCATCGCCGTTGTTGGTTTCGCCCTGATGCAGGAGGATGCCCTTGATAACACCCTGCTTCTTGGCTATTTTTGCCAGTTCTATCAGTCGGGCGTATGGATTTCCGTTATACTGGGATGCAAAGTTCTTCATCCAGTCGGGTTGTTTCTTGAGATAAGCCTTATAGGTACGCTTATCGAAGAGGTCGATGCTGGCTCCGCCCACGGCCACGGTGATGGTTCCCACCTTGATGCTGTCTGGCAGGTTATCCACCATCTTCCTTCCGAAATAGTCAACAGGAGTCAGTCCTGTAGAGGGTCTTGCCTGTGGCGGCACAGCGGTGTGCCATTGTCCCTTCTTCCATCCTGCCTTTTCATCATCCACGGCATACATAGCCTGGAATCTCGGGTTCACGCCCGTTCGGTCGATGTCTTCGATAGCCGCATTTCCTTCCATGTTCGACTGTCCGAAGCAGAGATAAATCTGAAAATTAGGATCAGGCTTTTCCTGAACCTTACTGCCCGTTTTCTGTGCCATCATAGGTAGGCACGCCATCGCGAGCATCGATGCTAAGATTGATAATCTATTCATAGTTTATATTTAATTAAATTATTAGATTGATTTTCATCTTCTGTTCTGTTTGCAAAGTTATGAAAAGATTTCCATTCGTGCTTTGTCTCATATATCAATAACTTTTCCCTTTCTTATATAATAAGGTGATTCTTTTGTCTCAGGTTTCAGAATATGTTTCATTTTGTTTCTTTTTGGGTAGATGTTATGTTTGATAAAGTATTTGTTACTTGAGATAAAATGCGTTTTAATGTTTTTATCTATTTTTGCGACATGTTTCAGCATCCTTAATGATTTTTTTGAGAATTTAGGATGTATATATAATAATGTAGTATTAAACAACTGACTAGTAAGTAAAACTATTAATCTATTTTTAAGATGAAGAATTTAAAAATGATTGAAAAGCCGTTTGTATTGCTATTCCTGCTCTGTTTGCTTCCTTTGGGAGTTTCGGCTCAGAGCATAGTAAAAGGTATAGTGACTGATCCAAGTGGAGAACCTGTGATTGGTGCTACTGTTAAAGTAAATGGTAGCAAGCTGGGTGTTGTTACCGACTTGGATGGTAAGTTTAGCATTGATGCTGCACCTGATGCAACATTGACAATTACCTATGTGGGTATGGAGCCTAAGACCGTGAAAGCTGAGGCTGGTAAAACACTTTCCATTACCTTGAAGGATGATTCAAAAGTTCTTAATGATGTCGTTGTCATCGGTTATGGCGTTCAGAAGAAGAGCGACCTGACTGGTGCAGTTGCATCTATCAAGAGCGATGACATCAAGGGTTTGTCAGCTACCGATGCCGGTGCTGCCCTCCAGGGTAAGGCTGCCGGTGTACAGATTATCAACTCGGGTGGTCCGGGTGAGGCTGCCGATATCCGTATCCGTGGTTATTCTTCTAATAGTGGTAATATCGGTCCGTTGCTCATTGTCGATGGTCTGAAGGTGGATAACATCCAGTATCTGGATCCATCTATGATCGAGAGCATGGAGGTATTGAAGGATGCCGCTTCTGCTGCCATCTATGGTGCGCAGGCGGGTAATGGTGTCGTTATCATTACTACCAAGACGGGTGCTGCCAATGGCGGTAAGGCACAGATTTCTTACAGCAGCAAGTTCACCATCCAGTCTTTGGGAAAGAGGGCTGAAATCTTTGATGCTCCTGAGTATATAGAGTATCACAAGTATTTGGGCGATATTGATGATGCCTTGCTCCAGAAAAACGGTTATAATGGACAGAATACCAACTGGTATGACGAGGTGTTTGAGAATTCCTTGGCTCACCAGCATAGTCTCACCTTGCAGGCAAGTAACGGTAAGGGACGTTTCCTCGCCAGCCTGAATATCCTGAACAATGATGGTATCGTTAAGGGTAGCAAGGATACTTATAAGCGTTTCACGGGTCAGATTAATGCCGACTATGATATCTATAAGTGGTTGAACGTGACTACTAATACATCTTTTGAAAAGTGGAAGACCAAAGGTGTGACCAAGGGTTATGGTTCATTCCTGAACTCTGTGGTTTCTATCGATCCTTTGACTCCAGCTTATATCAGTAATGTGGAGGATTTGGCTCCTGGCATGAAGGCACAGGTAGAAGCCGGTGGCCCAGTTCCTAGAGATCCAAGCCATAACAATGACTACTATGGTACTTCTAAATATGTAGAAGAAGCTGCTGGTAACCCTCTCTATCAGCGCGACCGTCATGATACATGGAATTCTGGTATCAATGTACGTGGTACCGTTGCTGCCAATATCAAGCCATTCAAGGGCTTTACATTTACTTCTCGCTTAGGTTATCGCATCACTCAGAGTAACTATCATAACTACGAGACTCCATATTGGTTATCATCTCTGGCACATAGTGAAAACTATACCATTGAAGCGAATACCAATAATGGTTTGTACTATCAGTGGGAGAACTTTGCCAACTATTTGACAACAATCGGCAAGCACACTATTGGTGCCATGGCAGGTATGTCGTTTACCAAGAATCATTGGGATAACAGTTCCATCAGTTCTACAGGAGGTAACATACTCACATCTTATCAGCCAAACTTCCATTACATCAACTACTTGTTGGCTGATGCAACCAAGAATGTAGGTAACGCTCCTTCAGATGCAACAGAGTTATCTTACTTTGGCCGTGTATCTTACAGCTATGACGACCGTTACTTCATGCAGGTTAACTTCCGTCGTGATGCTTTCGATACATCAAAACTTTCAAAGAAGGCACGTTGGGGTAACTTCCCATCAGTTTCAGCAGGATGGGCTATCAGCAATGAGAAGTTCTTCAAGGACAATATAAGCCGTGATGCCATTTCTTTCTTGAAACTTCGTGGTTCTTGGGGTCAGAATGGTAACGTCAATATCTTGAGCGATTATCGTTATGCTTCTACCATAGCTCTTAATCAGAGTTTCTATCAGTATAATCCTTCTATCGGTGATGGTAAGCTGACTTTAGGTTCTATGCCTTCTGGACTTGCTAACCCTGACTTGAAGTGGGAAACTTCAGAGCAGGTTGACCTTGGACTTGATGCGCGATTCCTTAACGACCGTTTGACTTTGGGCTTAGACTGGTATCGTAAGACAACCAAGGACCTCTTGATTGAAATCGCTCCTATTCCAGAGATTGGTGTAAACAAGAGAGTTGTTAATACAGGTAAGGTACTTAACTCTGGTCTTGATTTCGAGTTGGGTTGGAGAGATCACATCAAGGACTTTAAGTATAGTGTGACCGTAAATGGTTCAACTCTGAAGAATGAGGTGAAGGAGGTTTCTAACCTTGTAAGCCGTTTGACCGAAGTAGGTATTGATGGATTCAATAACCAGCTTAAGCCTACATTCGAGGCTGGCCATCAGGTATGGTATTTCCGTGGTTACAAGTATGCAGGTGTAGCCGAAGATGGTAGCGCTCTCTATTATAATAAGAATGGCGAAACAACTTCATCTCCAACCGATGAAGATAAGCAGGATTTGGGCTCAGGTATTCCTAAGTTTACTTATGGTATTACTCTTAATGCAGAATATAAGGGCTTTGACCTCACCGTATTTGGAACAGGCTCTGCTGGCAACAAGATTTACAACTTGATGGTTTCTGCTGACCGTCCGTTGATCAATGGAATTGATACCTACTGGAAGGATTCTTGGAGAGCAGACCGCACCAATGCTAAATATCCTGATATGAAAAAGGTTGCTACAGACTGGAAGTTCTTCAGTTCTGATGCAGCTGTGTTCAGTGGCTCGTATTTCAAGATCAAGCAGATTCAGTTGGGCTATACATTGCCAAAGTCTATCTCTAGCGTGGCAGGTATCAGCAATCTTCGTGTATATTGCTCACTGGATGATTTCTTTACCATCACCAAGTATCCTGGTGCTGATCCGGAGACCGCTTCTATCAACAGTGGTGCCTCTCGTGGTTTTGATAATGGTACTTATCCAACTTCCAAGAAGGTGGTATTTGGTATCAATGTAACATTCTAACCTTTAATATTCAAAAACAATGAAGAAAATATTATTTTCAACAATATTGGCTCTTGCTGCCACAGGAACAATGACACTCACTACATCTTGTGAGGATCAGCTTGACATTGAGCAGAAGGGTGTAATACTTACCGAGAACTTCTATAAGACCGATGCTGATGCAGAGGCGGCTCTCGTTGCTGCATACGAAAGCTTTATGTGTAATGTGGTGGGACGTAACCACGATGGTGGTGGCCCAGGTATTTATACTCCATTGAGAGTGATAGTCAATGATTGTGGAGACGATGTGTTGGCAGCAGGTTCCAACTCTGGTGATAATACGTTTGGTATCATGCTCAATCAGTTCTATTATGATGCTGAGGCTGAGGTGCCAAAGTTTATGTACACAGGCCTCTATCACTCTGTATATGCCTGTAACCTTGTACTCGATCACTTTGCCGATGCTACTACCGCTGTGCAGAAACGTTGCGCTGCAGAGGCTCGTGTGCTTCGTGCTTATGATTATTTCCTGTTGGCTAATCTTTGGGGTACTCCACCATTGGTAACTAAAGCTCTGGATCCTTCTGCACAGCCTTTTAATTGTGATAAGGATCCTGAGCATCCTATGGATCACCAACAGTTGATAGAGTGGATTGCGCAGGAATGTGAGAATGCTGCCAACGATTTGGATGAGCGTAAAAGTAAGGATGACAAGGATGGAGCAGTGAAGGTAACCAAGGGCTTTGCATGGGCTCTTGCCGGAAAGGCTTACCTTTTCGCCAAGCAGTATGACAAGGCTAAAATTGCCCTTAAAAAGGTTATAGACTCGAAGAAGTATGATCTTGTTCCTGGTGAGCGATATGCCGACAACTTCCATATCGAGGGTGATGCCAACGAGGAGAAGGTATTTGAAATCAACTTCGAGTATAATACAGGTAAGTCCAATTGGGCTGGTATGATTCAGCGTTCTAGCTGGATGGAGACCAACTATTGGAATTGGCGTTTTGATCACTTTGTTGTTTCTCCTAACAAGGTTTATTGTGGCGGCGCTGATGGCTGGGGTGGCCTTGGCGTGCCTCAGTGGTTTGGTGACGAGTTTTATAATAATGATGGTGATCACTCTTATCGCTTGAATGCTACTTTAAAGCGTATTGATGATGCGGTTTATCATATGTCTTACGGCAAGGATGAAATCGATAAAATGACTGACGAGCAGAAGAAAACCAGTGACAAGATTGGCATCAATGACCCTGTTCAGGGACTCTACGGCAACTCTACCTGGTTGCCGTTCAAGCAAGTAATGAGAGCTCCTGATACTCAAGGCAAGAAATATGGTGATAACATTCGCTTGAATAATTATCTTGTCATGCGTTACGCTGAGGTTTTGCTCAATTATGCAGAGGCTTGTATTCAGACAGGCGATCTGGATGAAGCTAAGATATATATCAATAAGATTCAGGAGCGCGCCGGTTCAAAGACAGTCAGTGAAACTGTTGATATGGATGTGTTGAAGAAAGAAAAGTCATATGAACTTTGGCTTGAAGGCTGTCGTTGGTTCGATATCATGCGATGGAATGATACAAAGGCCAAAGAGCGTTTGACTAAGGCTGGTACAGTCGTGCCACATTTGTTTGATAAGGTTTTCAGAGCTCCAAAGGCAGACGACCAGAATGTAACTTGGCAGTATGGAACAGAAGCAAACAGCCGTTTCTATACGACCAACACTCCTGAGACTAATTTCAAGGTAGGTTTCAAGGAGGGCAAGCATGAGTTCTTCCCTTATCCACAGACCGTGATGGATAAGAACCCTAACCTGAAGCAGAATCCTGGTTGGTAATCATGAAGTTGTTTTGTTAATATAGTGTTTTTAGTTTAAAGAACTATAGATTGTTTGACAATTAGGGGGTGTTTTGAAAAAAAGCACTCCCTTTTTTTCTTCTTTAAAGGAATTTGCGTATGAAAACATGGATGTGTGCCTTGCTGCTGGCGTTATCGACAGGAGCTTCGGCTCAGAACCCGATTATCAGCGGACAGTATTCTGCTGATCCTACGGCTCGCGTATTCAACGGGAAGGTATATCTTTATCCTTCTCATGATATTCCGAGTCCTATCGAGAAACTGAAGGAATGGTTCTGCATGGCAGATTATCACGTTTTCTCTTCTGCCAATCTTACAGAATGGCAGGATCATGGAGTCATCGTTTCGCAGGATAAAGTACCTTGGGTACAGGACGGCAGTTATACGATGTGGGCTCCTGACTGTGTAGAGAAAGACGGGAAATATTACTTCTATTTCCCTGCTGCTCCGAAAGGGGAGGAGAAGGGATTCGGAATAGGTGTGGCGGTTGCCGACCAGCCTGAAGGACCGTTTATGCCGATGTGGAAACCCATAGAGGGTGTGCACGGCATAGATCCTTGTGTGCTGATAGATAAGGACGGACAGGCTTATATCTACTGGGCGGGAGCAGGTTTGCACATGGCTAAGCTGAAACCAAACATGACGGAACTTGCCTCGGAACCCAAACTGGTAGAGGGATTGCCTGAGGGATTCAAGGAAGGACCATTTGCCTTCGAGCGTAACGGCAAGTATTATTTCACCTTCCCTTGGGTACGTGAAAAGGATGGAACCGAAACGCTGGCTTATGCCATGGCTGACCATCCGATGGGACCTTTCACGTTCAAGGGCATCATCATGGATGAGTCGCCTACGAAGTGCTGGACCAATCATCATAGCATCGTAGAATATCAGGGACAGTGGTATCTCTTCTATCACCATAATGATTATTCGCCTAAGTTCGACAAGAACCGCTCGGTGCGAATCGACTCTCTGAACTTCAATCCCGACGGAACGATACAGAAGGTGATACCTACGCTAAGAGGTGTGGGATTGACGAACGCTCGTTCGCGTATTCAGATTGACCGTTATTCTGCGCTGCAAGGCAAGGGTATTGGTATTGATTATCTGGATAAGAACAACTGCTTTGCCGGCTGGAAGACTCTCTTCTCTAAATCGAATACAGCTCTTATATATAATAAGGTGGATTTCGGTAATGAGAAGGTGGAAGAAATCACCATTCGTGCCAAGTCTTCAAAGGGCGGTGTGCTCGTAGTCAGAGCCGATGGCAAGAAGGGTAATATCATCGCTAAGGTGAAGATTCCAAAGTCGGCTGGCTGGAGGAATATCCGTGCCCAGGTGCTTCATGCTCCTCATGGCGTTCATGCTCTCCATGTATCCTTGCAGAGTGGAGCCGATGTAGAGGTTGACTGGCTGGGCTTCGATGCGTTGCCTTGGGAAAAGGGTGCTTTCGAAACTCACCAGTATCGTAATCTCTTTGCCGAGATGGGCTATAAGCAGGCTGATATTGACAGAAAGGTGAACGAAGTGTTCAATGATGTATTCTACGGTAAGAACAAGGTTTATTTCGAGGTGGGCGATTCCATGGGATATGTCAGCGATATAAAGAACAATGATGTGAGAACCGAAGGCATGTCGTATGGAATGATGGCTGCCGTGCAGTTTGACAAGAAGGACATCTTCGACCGCCTCTGGCGATGGAGCAAGAAATACATGCAGCATCAGGAAGGTCCTTATAAGGGCTATTTCGCATGGAGTTGCAAGACTGATGGAACGAGAAATGCGCAGGGAGCCGCATCGGATGGTGAACTCTATTTCGTAACTTCGCTCATCTTTGCATCCAACCGATGGGGCAATGATACGGGCATCAACTATCTGAAGGAAGCGCAGCATATTCTGGATTGCAGCATGCAGAAGGCGGGAATGGACCGCACAGCTCCGCTCATCAATCTTGAACATCAGCTCATCACCTTTACACCCGATCATTGGGGCGGGAAGTTTACCGACCCTTCTTACCATCTCCCTGCCTTTTACGAGGTTTGGGCGAAATGGGCTAACGACGGACGGTCCCAGTTCTGGAAGGAGTGTGCTGAGAAAAGCCGTGAGTTCCTGCATAAGTGTATCAATGAGAAGACGGGCTTGAACCCGGACTATTGCAACTATGATGGCAGTCTGATGAAGACCGGTCAGTTGCTGGGTGATGCTTTCCGCTACGATTCATGGCGAGTGCCAATGAACATAGCGCTCGATTATTCCTGGGCTTGCAAGGATAAGGAGTGGCAGCAGAAATATGCCAATACGCTGCAGAACTTCCTGTATAGTCAGGGTATAGATTCTTTCCTGGACCAGTATAATGTAGATGGAACGATGGTAGAAGATATTCTGCCGGCAGGTACAGCTCCTAAGGCACTCCGCCATTCTATCGGTTTTGTTGCCACTTCGGCTGCGGCATCATTGGTCAGCAATCATGTGAAGGGCAGGGAATTCGTCAGTCATTTCTGGAATGCCAAGCATGAACCAGACAAAGAAGGCTTCTTCGATGGCTACTACGACGGACTGTTGCGTCTCTTCGCCTTCATGCATCTGAGTGGCCGTTATCAGATTATCGAACCTCAATAATAATGAATAGTCTATGTACAAATTTTTTAATAAAATAGTTAGATTGTTTTGTTTATGTGTATTCCTTTTTGGGCATTCCTCTGCGGATGCTCAAAATACGAATTTACCTGCAGACATCAATCCTTATTTCGGACCAGTCGGCAAGCAGCCTGTCATGCCTAATGCGGCTGGCTTTATTCAGAGATGGTTGCTCCTGGAGCCTATCTCTATGCCGGTCAAGAGCAATGTCGTTTTTACAGATTCTTATCTGAAGGAGGTATTCCATACGCAGTATTTCCCTAAACAGATGGAAACAGTTCCTAAGGATGGAGCCGTTGTGAAGGTGGACAAGGAAAAACTGAAATGGCATGCGCTGGACAGTAAACTGTTTAATGTGAAACTCTTCCGTTTCGCTACTTCGTTTAAGAAACCCAAGTATGGTGTCTTGTTCTGGGCGGTTACCATTATCGATTGCCCTGAGGAGATGAAAGACGTCCGCTTGTCTGTTGGCTCGAATGGTGCTTCCATGTGGTGGCTCAATGGTGAGGAGGCGGTGATGCTCGAAGGCGACCGAAGAATGGTTCGCGATGATGTGGTTTCTAAGAAGCTTACCTTGAAGAAAGGTAGGAATATCCTTCGTGGTGCAGTCATCAATGGTCCTGGTATGAGCGATTTCTGTGTCCGATTCATCGACGGACAGGGCAAGCCTGTCAGAAACCTGTCTATTCACGTGAAGTAGTGCAATCAATAAAGAAAGTTATGAAACAGAACAATATATTTTTCAGATATTTTAGCCCGGTTGCTGCTCAGCAGAAACTTTATGCTGCTGCTTTGGTTGCCTTGTTGTCTTCCTCTGCTTACGAGGCAGAAGCCCAGGTGGGCGAACCTTTCATTCATGACCCTTCTACCATTGCCCTGTGTGATGGAAAGTATTATACCTTTGGAACGGGTGAAGGTGGAATCTGGTCGGAGGATGGCTGGACCTGGCAGGGTGGTGCTGTTCGTCCCGGCAGAGGAGCGGCTCCTGATGTGTTGAAGATTGGCGACCGTTATCTTGTAGCCTACAGTGCTACGGGTGGTGGATTGGGAGGCAGTCATCGCGGTGATGTCCTGACGATGTGGAACAAAAGTCTCGATCCGAAATCGCCTGATTTCAAATATACTGAACCGGTGGTGGTAGCTTCTTCATTGGATGATGAAGACTGTGATGCCATTGATGCGGGCTTGTTGCTCGACCCTACTACCGGCAGACTCTGGCTCAGTTATGGTACCTATTTCGGATTTATCCGTCTGGTAGAACTTGATCCGAAGACGGGTAAGCGGATGGAAGGCAACGAACCCGTCAATATCGCCATCGACTGCGAAGCTACTGATTTGATTTACCGCAACGGCTGGTATTATCTTCTCGGCACTCATGGCACCTGTTGCGATGGTCCTAATTCTACCTACAATATCGTGGTGGGACGTTCGCGAAAGATAACCGGTCCATACGTAGATAATGTGGGCAGAGAGATGTTGCAGGGCGGTGGAAAGATGGTGATTGCAGCCAATAATCTGAAGACGGGTCCCGGTCACTTCGGCCGCTATATTGAGGAAGAAGGTGTGGAAAAGATGTCATTCCACTATGAGTCTGATTTCAGACAGGGAGGACGAAGTGTGTTGGCTATCCGTCCTTTGTTGTGGAAGAACGACTGGCCTGTGGCTGGTGATGAATTTCATGCCGGAACCTACGAGATAGAATCGGAACGAAGAGGCTATGCCCTGGAGATTGCCGTAGATTTCGTGAGAATGCAGCGGGATATCGAACCTTTCTGGATCAAGCCAACCAAGCCTCTGAAGAATATCGAGCCTCAGACCTTGAAGGAGGTAGAGGCAGAATGGCCTAAGGGCGAGGTGAAGGTAAGAATGAACGATTATATGTTCCGTCCTCATCAGAAGTGGAGTATCATGCCTGCCGGAAAGGGTGGTTATCTGGGTGGTCCTTATTATAAAATCTGCATAGAAGGCACTACTCGCTATCTTACCGCAACCGCTCAGCATGATGTCATCGCCAAACCTGAGTTTACGGGTGAAGATGCCCAGCTTTGGCGCATCGAACAGCTTACCGATGGCACCTATCGCATCATGCCTAAGGCAGTGCCAGGCACTGAAGAGAAACTGGCATTGGTTTCACTCGGCGATTGTACCCCAGGCTTGGCTCCCTTCGATTTCAATAGCGATAATTCTAAATGGAATTTCAGACAACAATAAATTCATGATGATTTGATAAGTTACTGAACTTTCGCTAGTTTTGCCCACACGCCCTGAACCAACGGTTACCGGCCGAAGGGAATTGAAAATCGCTGGCCGAAGGGTAAAGCAAAGGTAAAGGGCAGTAGCTATCATGTAAGCCCCATACGCCCTGAAAGGGCAGAAGCCCCTAGCCCAGGGCATCGCCCTGGGTAATTACGTACGCAAACCTGTCGCCCTGTAAGGGCAAAAGCTTTAAAACTCCAGGCCAAAAATAAAGCTTTTGCCCTTACAGGGCGTCTTGCTGATTGCCATCATACCCAGGGCGATGCCCTGGGCTAGGAGCTTTTGGGCCTTCAGCCCGTACTTGAACCACATGCGAAACTTCAGTTAAATAAATCTAATTCTTCAGGTCGACAGATACAGCTTGTCTTGTCTGTCTCAATTTATTTTTGTATTTTTGCAAAGAATAAGCAAAATATGACTCATGAAAAGTGATAAACCATATATCATCAGGCTAAGCATCGTTTTTCTCTGCTTTTGGGGCTGGATACTTACCAGCTCAGCCCAGAAGGTAGAGACAAACGATTATTTCTATGTGCTCAATACCCGACAGGGCCTTTCTGATAATTGTATTCTACAGATGATACAGTTGGCAGATGGCAGGTTGGTGGTGAGAACTCCCAAGGGCATCAATCTCTATGATGGAAGGCGTTTCTCCTTTATTCCCCTTCCTGAAGAAAAGGCAGAAAACATTATGAAATACAAGGGGCTTACGCATCTTTATGCCGATAGCCAGGACAGGTTATGGGTAAAGGAATACCAGAAGATATTCTGTATTCTGCTTGCAGAGGGCAGAATTCTGGAACATCCCCTTGACGCTCTGTCAGGAAATGGAAAAGAGGATAAGATGAAAATGATGCGAAACGGCACGACCCGGAATGACATTCAGGATCTGTTTGTAGATAGCAGGAAGAATGTCTGGGTTGTTATGGGTGATTCGCTGCTCAATACGCAGGATGGCAATCTTATCAGGTTGAAGAAAGAATGGGGATGTCTGCAGGATCTGGATACCGATGGCAGACAGGTTTATGCTTTCATGGATTCAGGAATCGTGGCGGTTTTTCAGAATGATAAGCTGACCTATACCGCTTCTGCCTATTCTGCATCAGAAGTCCAGTGCTACAGAAGTACCTCACTCACCGTTCAGACACCGAACGGACAATTTTACCAGATAAGAACCGGACGTGATGAAAAGAACAAGAGGGATGCTTCCATCTTCCTGCATTTTAATCCGGAAACCCGGAAATATTCCAGGATATACACATGCGATTACCTCTTGCATACATTGAATATGTCATCAGACAATCAGGCTTTGATTAGCAGTCAGCATGGTTATCTGATGTTCGACTTCAAGCTGGGAACTACTCCACGCGAGGTAAAGGAATTGGCTTTGCCTGATGGAAAATCCCTCACCACGGGCATCAATACGGTTTATCGGGATAAGGAAGGAGCCATCTGGCTGGGAACCTATCACGATGGTCTGATTTATGTTTCGCCTATGTTGGGTCTCTTTTTTACCATAGACCAACCCTGGTGGAAGTCGGGATGGGCGATAGCTGGCTTGGTGGTTTTCCTCGTGATTCTGGTGGGCATCATCATTCTTTATCTTCGTAGAGGAAAGAAAATAAATGTAATAAATACCGATTCCACAAAAGATAACATTCCTTCCTTGCCAGAGGATAGCCTACTTCCGGAAACAGCCGAGGCTGTCAATCGGGAGCCCGAGCTGATTCTTAAGGTGCGTACTCTGATAGAGCAGCATCTGGAAGATGGCGAATATGGCGTGGAGCAACTGGCACAGGACCTCTGCATGGAGCGGACGGGACTCTATAAAAAGTTGACGGCTCTGACTGATACTACTCCTGTGGCATTTATCCGCAGCATCCGCCTTCGTCGTGCAGCTGCCTTGCTTCAGGAAGGAAAGCTCACCGTGAATGAAATTGCCGAGCGAACGGGCTTCAGTTCGCCCAGCTATTTCACCAAGTGTTTTAAGAAGGAATTTGGCGTATTGCCTTCTGAATATAGATAAATTATGCCGGAATAGCCCTAAAAAGGGGGCTTTTTCGGTATGATTCAACAAATGTACCACTCGAATCTTCATTTGTTTTATCCCTTTTTCACCATTTAGCATTACTTTTGCAGTCGAAATACAATCTTATGTATTTGGAACAATACAAATCATAAACTCTCTAATAAAATAAACAGAAGTATGCTAAAGAATTTATCTTTCATTGCCCTTTTGGGCATCGCTGCCGTTGGCGTTCCAAGTGAACTCAGCGCCAAGAATGTAAAGGTGGCAGGCACCCAGAAAGGTGCGGCTGCCAAGTCTATCACCCGTCAGGTGGCTCAGCAGAATGTAACCATCGAATTCTATTCTCCATCCATCGTCCGCATCTTGAAATCTGATGCCGGACTTGGTGCTCCTGTTCAGAAGAAAAGCTATTCTGTCATCTTGAAACCTCAACAGATGAAGGGCGTTCAAATACAGGAAAACGGAGATATTGTAAAAATCAATTCTAGTTTTATTTCCGTCGAACTGAATCAGCAGACTGGCGAAATCCGCTTCCTTTCGAAGGATGGAAAGTTGCTGCTTACTGATACGAAGACCCGTCTGGAAGCCCGCAAGGATGAAGCCAACAAGGGCAAGTACCGCATAGAGCAAGACTTCCGTCTTGCTGATGACGAGGCAATCTATGGTCTGGGACAGTTGCGCGATGTTTACATGAATCAGCGTGGTCGACAGAATATCGTACTCTGGAACAATAATACTTATATCGCCATCCCTTATTTCACCAGTGAGAAGGGCTATGGTCTTTACTGGGACAATGCAGGAAAAACCTATTTCAATGATGTAGTAGCATCCAAGAATAATGGCAACCAGCCATCATGCACTTCCTTTACCAGTGAAGTGGGAACCTGTGCCGACTACTATTTCATGTATAAGGATGGTACGCAGGATGGAGTCATCGCCAGCATCCGAGAACTGACCGGACAGGGTACGATGTTCCCGAAATGGGCGATGGGCTTCTGGCAATGCCGTGAGCGCTATAAGACCAGCGATGAACTGGCTGGCGTATTGGATAAGTATCGCGAACTGAAGATTCCTACTGATGCCATCGTGCAGGACTGGCAGTATTGGGGCTGCGACTCCAACTGGAATGCGATGAAGTTCCAGAACCCATACTATATAAATAAGGTGGGCGACCCAGCCTATGCTAAGTATCTTCCTACCGATATGAAGCAGATGAAGGCACAGGGAGAACCCCGCCTGAAGAGTCCGGAAGAGATGGTGAAGTATGTTCATAAGAACGATGCCCATCTGATGATTTCCATCTGGGCAAGTTTTGGTCCTTGGACAGAGCAGTATCGTGAACTGAAGAAGATGAATGCCCTCCTTCCTTTTGAAACGTGGCCAAGAAACAGTGGCGTGATGCCATACGATGTCTTCAATCCGAAGGCGCGCGATCTCTACTGGAAGTATCTTACTCATCTCTACCAGATGGGATTTGATGCCTGGTGGACCGATTCTACGGAGCCAGACCATTTTGAGAAGCCGGGCGATGAGAACTATCAGACCTTCGATGGTTCATGGTTGGGCGTGAAGAACGCTTTTCCATTGTTGCACAACAAGAGCATCTACGAGCACCAGAGAGCGATGAAGGGCAATACAAAGCGTTCGCTCCAGATGACCCGAAGCGGCAGTCTCGGTATTCAGCATTATGGCACCATCTGCTGGAGCGGTGATGTGCTGGCTTCCTGGAACGAGATGAAGAATCAGATTCCATCGGGCTTGAACTTCTCGCTCTGCGGTATCCCATTCTGGAACACCGACCTGGGAGGCTTCTTCTACTGGGAGTTTGAACAGAATCCAAAGAATCCTGCCATTCAGGAACTGCAGACCCGCTGGATGCAGTGGGGAACCTTCATGCCATTGATGCGCAACCACTGTTCTTCGCCGATGGTAAGCGAACTGTATGAATTCGGAAAGCAGGGCGACTGGGCTTATGATGCTATAATTAAGGCCATCAAGCTGCGCTATCGCCTTTTGCCTTATATCTACAGTACGGCTGGCGACTGTGTACAGAATAGCGGAAGCATGATGCGTGCCCTGGTAATGGATTATGCGGCAGACAAGAAGGCTTCCCGTCTGAACGATGAGTATCTCTTCGGCCGCAACATTCTGGTGAAGCCGGTAACCGATCCTTTATACACCTGGAAGGATAAGGAGAAGAAGGGCCATACCATCTATCCTGATGTAAGGAAGGCAGCTGCGCCTGTGAATGTTTACTTGCCAAAGGGTAATAAATGGTATGATTTCTGGAGCAACACCCAGTATGAGGGCGGTCAGGATATCCAGCGCCTTTGTCCTATCGACATCATGCCTGTATTCATCAAGGCAGGTACCATCCTGCCATTCGGTCCTGAAGTGCAGTATAGTTCAGAGAAGCCTTGGGATGAGCTGGAAATCCGTGTCTATCCTGGTGCTGATGGTAAATTTACGCTCTATGAGGATGAGGGCGACAACTACAACTATGAGAAGGGTAAATTCTCGGAAATCCAGTTTGTTTGGAATGAATCAGACAGAACCCTGAACATCGCTCCACGCAAGGGCAGTTATAAGGGAATGCTCCAGCATCGCAGATTCCATATCGTACTGGTGGATGCCAATAGTGGAGCGGGCGATCAGCCTATGCAGGCAAGCAAGAGTGTGGAATATGACGGAAAGGCTGTAAAGATACAGCTGTAAGTGTAACATCATATAAAGTATTTGATACTTGTGATAAAGTAGTATTCTGCTTTTTTGTTTATCTTTGCAGCACAAATAACAATTTAATATACTAATAGCTTAATAGTAATTACAATGAACAAGAATGTTATATACGCAGCTTTGATGTTTGTGGTAACTATGTCCTCCGGCAATGCCTCAGCTCAGCAGTTTCCTTATCAGAATCCCGCCCTCTCGGCTCATGAGAGAGCGGTAGATTTGTGTGGTCGTCTCACTTTGGAAGAGAAAGCTTCTCTGATGCTGGATGATTCGCCGGCTATCCCGCGATTGGGAATCAAGAGATTTCAGTGGTGGAGCGAGGCGCTGCATGGTGTGGCGAACATGGGAGATGTAACCGTCTTTCCGGAACCTATCGGAATGGCAGCTTCGTTTAACGACAGAATGGTGTATAGAGTCTTTGATGCAACATCTGATGAGATGCGTGCCAAATGGAATGAACTGCAGCAGAAGGGAGGAGATGTAACCCGTTTTCATGCCCTCTCTGTCTGGACTCCAAACGTGAATATCTTCCGTGATCCTCGCTGGGGACGTGGACAGGAAACCTATGGTGAGGATCCTTATCTTACCAGTAGGATGGGATGTGCCGTGGTGCGCGGATTGCAGGGACCAGAAGATACGAAATACCGCAAACTCTGGGCTTGTGCCAAGCACTATGCAATTCATAGCGGACCAGAATGGGCTCGCCATACAGACAATATTACCGATGTTACACCGCGCGACCTTTGGGAAACTTATATGCCTGCCTTCAAATCACTGGTGCAGGATGCAAAGGTGCGTGAGGTGATGTGTGCCTATCAGCGTTGGGATGATGAACCATGCTGCGGCAACACCCGCCTTTTGCAGCAGATTCTCAGGGATGAGTGGGGATTCAAGTACCTGGTAGTTTCCGACTGTGGCGCTGTTACTGATTTCTGGGAGAATCATAAGGTTTCGAGCAATGCCAGAAATGCAGCAGCTAAGGGTGTATTGGCTGGAACTGATGTAGAATGTGGATTTAATTATGTATATAAATCGGTGCCTGAGGCTGTGAAGTATGGTGCCCTGACTGAAGAAGAAGTTGATAAGCATGTGATTCGTCTGCTCGAAGGTCGTTTCGACTTGGGTGAGATGGATGACAACAAGATAGTATCATGGTCGAAGATTCCTGTATCTGTGCTTTGCAGCAAGGCGCATCGCCAACTCTCGCTCGATATGGCTCTGCAGACCATGACGCTGCTCCAAAACAAGAATGAGGTATTGCCTCTCGATAAAAAGGTAAAGAAGATTGCTTTCATCGGACCAAATGTGGATAACGAACCGATGATGTGGGGAAACTATAATGGTACTCCACGACAGACAATTACCATCCTGGATGGTATCAAGAGTCGTTTGAAGAAAAACCAGGTCGTCACCTTTAAAGGGTGCGACCTGGTGAACGACCAGACTTTGGATTCTTACTTCGACCAGTGTAGCATGGATGGCAAGATGGGCTTTAAGGGCACTTTCTGGAACAATCGTGAAATGGAAGGTAAGCCTGTTACCATCACTCAGGAAAAGAATCCTGTGCAGGTAACTACCTATGGTCAGCATGCCTTTGCTCCAAACGTGAAGCTCACAGGATTTTCTGCCAAGTATGAAACCGTATTCCGTCCTAAGCAGAACGCTAAGGTATTACTCGATGTGGCTGCCTGCGGTCATTATGAGGTTTATCTGAATGGTGAGAAAAAGTCAGAGAAGAGCGATTGGCGCACAGCAGAATCCCGCATCGAGTTTGAGGGCGAGAAAGGTAAGGAGTATCAGATAGAAATACGATATGCTGAGATGCCAACCTATAATGCCAATATGAAGATCAATATCGGTCATGAGAATCCTATCGACTATCAGGCTTCGCTCAAGCAGTTGAAGGATTGCGAGACAGTAGTCTTCGTAGGTGGCATCTCTCCACAGTTGGAAGGTGAGGAAATGCCTATCGAGATTTCTGGCTTCAAGGGTGGTGACCGTACCAACATCGAATTGCCTAAGGTTCAGCGCAATTTCCTGAAGGCTTTGAAGGAGGCGGGCAAAAAGGTTGTCTTTGTCAACTGTTCGGGTTCGGCTATCGCCTTGACTCCAGAGACAGAGAGTTGCGATGCCATTCTCCAAGCCTGGTATCCTGGTCAGGAAGGTGGAGAGGCAGTGGCTCGTGTGCTCTTCGGAGAGTACAATCCTGCCGGCAAGTTACCAATCACTTTCTATCGCAATTCCAATCAGTTGCCTGATTTCAAGGACTACAGTATGAAGGGCAGAACCTATCGCTATATGAACAATGCACTCTTCCCATTCGGTTATGGTTTAAGCTACACTTCTTTCCGTATTGGCGATGCTACACTTTCCAACTCTATCCTGAAGAAGGGTGAGAAGATTACCTTGAAGGTACCGGTAAGCAATGTAGGAAAGAAGGATGGAACCGAGATTGTGCAGGTGTATGTGAAGGATCCTGCCGATACCGAAGGACCATTGAAGAGCTTGAAGGCTTTCGAGAGAGTGGAGGTGAAGGCAGGAAAGACTGCTGAGGCTGTCATCACCCTGGACAGCAAGAACTTCGAACTCTTTGATGCTGCCACCAATACCGTCCGTGCCAAGGCAGGAAAGTATGAGGTTTATTACGGCAGCAGTTCGGCTGATAAGGATTTGAAGAAGCTGGATGTTTCTATTGAATATTAAGTAATGGTATACTTTAATATATACTGCTTTCAATAGTATCAATCCAATAAAATAATCGAATTATGAAAAGAATCCTTTGTGTACTTATCGCAGCCATCTGGCTCTGCACTTGCTGGGCAGGGAATGGCAAGAAAACTATTGTCTGGGAACAGCCGATAGCTGAATCGAATCAGCTATTTTATGATCCTTTTCAATCTCAACTCAACATCTATCGTGTGGAATTCGCAGATGATGAAACACGAGTGTTCATGCACATCACTTTTCCCCCACACTATTGGATAAAGTTTGTGAAGGAAACCTATCTCCTTGCTGATGGCAAGAAATATCTCGTCAAGAGCTGTGATGGACTGAAACTTGACGAAGAACACTATATGCCTAGCTCAGGCAAGGAGGATGTGGTCTTCCATTTCGCACCGCTCCCCAAAAAGACCCGAAAGTTTGACTTCCTGGAAGGTGACGGCAAGAAGAACTTCAAGATATTTGGCATCGAGAATATCGATACCCGCATCAAACAGCTCTTCTCCTCGCTTTGGCGCAACGATGCGACCGGCGATTGGGAGATAGGATTCTATGAAGATTTCGCCATCTACGACTGCCGTTACTGGCAATACAAGCAGAAGAATCAGAAGGGCGACAAGTACTCTTTCATCCTTACCGATGGCAAGAGCGACCTGGCTGTCAACATCGACAAACCTCAACATGGCAAGCGCACGATGACCATCAACGGCAAGAAAGCCGAATATTCGCTCATTACCACTTCCACCCTTCCGGATTATCCGCAGAAAGATGAGACCACAAGTCTGAAGGATACTCATAACAAGCCCGATACGGCTATTGTTGTGGGATGGCTCAGAAATATGCCTAAGGAATTTTGGGATAGAGGGCAGGAGTATAGTGTGCAGTATTATGATCTCTTTTCCACATTCACGGAATTGAGCAATTGTAGCAAGCTCGATTCTCTTGGCAGATTTGAGATCAAAGTGCCTCTCATCAACTCTACCGAGGTTTTCATGGACTGGAAACATACTTATATCAACACGGTATTGGAGCCAGGTGAGACCTATTATCTGCTCTATGACTTCAAGTCTGGACATTCCATCTTCATGGGCAAGAACTGTCGCTTGCAAAACGAACTGCTGGCGCATCCTATCCCAATGATTAACGCAGACTATGCAGGTAAGGATGAGAATAAGGTTCCAGCCCAGGAGATGATGCAGATTCTTGAATCCAGATATAAGGAGGCTGAAGGGAACTTACGAAAACAGATAGAAAAATCGGCATCTATTTCCAGATGTTATCAGGAGTATGCGGCTCAATACCTTCTCTGCATTTATGCTACGGATATCTTGCAAGGAGCATATAGCGTAAAAGACAATGTTTTCCCTCAGGAATATGTGAGCCAAGTGGAAAAAATATGGAAGGAGATTCCGCAGCCTTATACTCAGTTTCGTGACTATAGTATGCTGACTAATGATCTCATCGGCCAGGAAAGAAGGTTAAAGTACAGTACCCCCATGGGAAGGACCTATGGATTCTTATCCACCAATTCTTATCCGGAACTGTTGAGAAAGCACAAGGCTCTGGGGGATATTGCGATAACCGATTCAGAAATTGCTACGGTGGAACAATGGGCTAAGAATCTGGATGCCATAACTATCAAGCAATATCAGACGACAGATGCCAAGGAGCAGGAGGAAATAGTAAATGCTTTTTCCAACTCAGTCCTTGCCAAGCGCGCTACGGCTATCATTGGTAGAGAAGATATTGCCAAGATGCTTAAGGATGAGACTCCTCTCATCGATGTATATTATGCCCAGCATATAGCTGATAGCATGGGATGCAACCAGCAGCAGAAAGATGTCATCATCTCCAAGGCCTTTCTTCAGATGTTGGAAAGACTAGCCATGCCACTCAATAGTTATGGTCTTGACCTGGCAGAACACAGCATCAGTTCTGAAGTTCTCAGGGAGAAAGTATTGGCAGAACATCGTAAGTACCTGTCTTTGCAGAACAGGGATATAACAGCTAGTCTCAAGACAGCTCCTCAGGGTATGAGCGATGGTGAGAAACTTCTTCGCCATATATTGGAACCTTATAAGGGAAAGCTTGTATTGCTGGATGTCTGGGGAACCTGGTGTGCCCCTTGCAAGGAGGCTCTAGCCCATTCGAAGGAAGAGTTCGAACGCCTGGCGCCATACGATGTGGTATATCTTTACATGGCAAGCAACAGTCCTGAAGAGTCATGGAAAAATATCATCAAACTGAATAATCTGGTTGGCGACAATATCGCCCACTACAATTTGCCAGCAGCTCAGCAGAGTGCCATCGAGAACTATCTCAACATTCGCTCCTTCCCATCCTATCGCCTCTTCGACAAGGAAGGAAATCTGGTAGATGTGAAAGTGGATGCCCGCCAGCTTGACAATCTGGAGAAAATCATCAAGGAACTGAACAGATAGTAAGAATACTGATGAAATCCCCTTCAAGGTATTGGGTGCACAGTTGAATACATAATAAATCCCGAAATCGCTTGGCGGTTTCGGGATTTTTGCTTATCTTTGCCAACGTAAATAGTAAATTGTTGATAATATGGCAACGAAGTTATATCCAATAGGCATGCAGACTTTCTCTGAGATTCGAGAGGAGGACTTTCTCTATGTAGATAAGACGGAGTACATCTATCGTATGACTCATACGAGTGGAAAGTATTTCTTCTTGGCGCGACCACGTCGTTTCGGAAAGTCACTCCTCGTCTCTACTATGCAGAGCTATTTCGAGGGAAAGAAGGAACTCTTTAAGGGGCTTGCCATCGAAAAGCTAGAAAAAGATTGGACGGAATATCCTGTGCTTCATTTTAGTTTGGCAGGTGGAAAGCACATGGAGAAAGACCAATTGGTGCGCTATCTCTTATATATATTAAAGGTAAATGAAGAAAAATTTGGCATCGTCAATGATTCTCCTGACCCGAATGTCCGTATGCTTAATTTAATAAAAACGGTATATGAGCAGACTGGGCAGAAGGTCGTTGTGCTCATCGATGAATACGATGCTCCTTTGCTTGATGTGGTGCACGAGGATACCAGCTTGGGCGTCTTAAGGGAGGTGATGCGCAATTTCTATAGTCCCCTAAAGGATAGCGACCGAATGCTGCGTTTCGTCTTCTTGACAGGTATCACCAAGTTCTCGCAACTTAGTATCTTCAGTGAACTCAATAATATTACTAATGTGAGTATGGATACAGAATATGCTGGCATTTGCGGCATTACCAAGGAGGAACTTGTGACAGAAATGCATGAAGATATTCAGCAGATGGCAGATGTGTTGGGCTTGTCGTATGATAAAACTTTGGAAAAGTTGAAGGAAAATTATGATGGCTATCATTTCGCTTGGCCTTCTTCTGACATATTCAATCCATATAGCTTGCTCACTTGCTTTTCAAAGCGAAAGGTTGATTCCTATTGGTTTGGCTCAGGCACTCCTACCTATCTCCTTAATATGATGCGGAAATATGACTTTACACCGATTGACCTGGGTGAACAGATGGATGCATCAAAGGATGATTTCGATGCAGCTACTGAGACAATGACTACTATCATGCCTTTGCTTTATCAGAGTGGTTATATCACTATCAAGAATTATGATCCGGAAACGGAACTCTATACCTTGGCTCTGCCTAACAAAGAAGTGAGGATTGGTTTGTATCGCAGTATGTTGCCGCATTATTTGGCGGCAAAGTCTGCAATGTGCAATACGACCGTGGCCAAGATGTCTGCTCTTATCAATAAGGGTAACATGGATGGTGCTCTTCAGCTATTGAAAACGTTCTGGGAGACGGTACCTTATTGCGATAATACCGATTATGAGGGGCATTATCAGCAGACAATGTATATCATCTTTGCCCTGCTTACGAATTTCCGTATATTGGTGGAACAGCATACTTTCCGGGGAAGAACAGACATTACGATGGAAACAAAGGATACCATCTATGTGATAGAACTGAAATTTAATAAGTCAGCACAAGAGGCTCTTGACCAAATCAACAACAAGCATTATGCTGATGCTTTTGCCCTAAGAGGCAAAAACGTGGAAAAGATTGGTATGAACTTTATGATTGATGAAGACAAGACGATTGTATTGGATTGGGCAAAATAATCGCCCATTACAAATTGCCTGCGGCTCAGCAGAGTGCCATCGAGATACGCCGATTTGGAAAATACCGTACCAAGCACCTCGTCCCCAAAGCATGGAATAAATTTGGATACACTAATTAAAATTAGGAGACACAAATAAACATGAATACAGAGCAACAAAAGATAGAATACAAGAGTCTGCAAAAGATTCGAACAGGAGAGAAAGGATTCAAAGAGCTCTCCACTACTTGTGTGGCTTTAGCCAATGCACAAGGTGGACAAATTATGATTGGCGTAGAAGACAAGACCAAGAAGCCTGCTCCCAATCAGGTTATACCACAAGAAGAGGCAAATAGTGCCGTTACAAGATTGCGTGGACTCTGTTTCAACGTAGGTCTTGCTGTAGGCGACGTTTGTGCAGACGAAACTGGCAGTCAGTACTTTGCCATCACAGTATTCCCTTCACTCCATTCATATGCCACCACTTCTGATGGCAAAATGTACATCCGTGTCGCAGACAAATGCGAGCCGGTTCGTAGTGAAGATATTCAACGTGTAGGAGAAGAGAAGGGAGCTTTCCAATGGGAACTTGTGCCAACACGATTTGAATTGGAAGATGAGAATAAGACGAATCTCTCTAAATTCGCTAATGATATACGCCAATCTGATAGAGTGAAGCAGCATATCAAGCAGCTCGACGATATGGAAATTGGCGAACAGTACCATCTTCTTGACGGCAACAAGATGACTAATCTTGGTGTCTTATGGATTGGTACAGCCAAACAGCGTAGCCGTATTTGCTATCCTATCACTGTGCAATATATCGTATATGATGACTTGGAGAACAAAACCAACAAATTGGAATGGCGTGACAACACACGTAATCCGAAAGAACTTTTGGAAGATATTATGGACAAGGCTGTAGAGTTGACCTATAGCTATGAGATGCCTAATGGACTCTTCCGTAAGACAGTACGCTATTATAACGAGAACTTAATCAGAGAGTTGCTTGTTAACAGTTTGGCTCATAGTTCAAGAACCATCTCTAACGACATCACTATCAAGGTATATCCAGGTTATATCAGCATCTCCAATCCTGGTGGTCTCCCTTTGGGTGTAACCAAAGACAACATCCTTCATACTAAGCACAGACGTAATCCGAATATGATTGAGATACTGACTGCACTTGGATTGATGGAAGGTGAG
>ULYM01002096.1_pt1 | contig 25477 bp, 19 predicted proteins | sample 1962141 | NCBI WGS metagenome assembly ULYM01 (sample SAMEA4835862, study PRJEB28245) | human gut metagenome | biome: gut microbiome; material: fecal sample | place: Denmark | collected 2008
ATTAGTTTTTTTTTAAGGTAAAAAGATTGTTTTCAGGATAACGCCACAAAGATGAGGCCTTTTTTTGAACTAAACAAATTAAAAACTATGTCATACAACATGTTTTTGCATTTAGTTTTATTTGCTTTTTATTTGTTTTATTCAAAAATTAGACACCATCCTGCACTGTGCTTTTTTATAACTTTTTCAATGTAGTTAATTTTATCGATTTTTTATTCCTTTAAGCACTCAATTCTCGTCTAAAGCCTCGCATTCTGAAAGCCACATAGCAGAAGACGCATCACTTGGCATACGCCAGTCTCCTCTGGGGCTAAGAGAGACAGAACCTACCTTCGGTCCATCGGGCAGACAAGAGCGTTTAAATTGTTGTGAAAAAAAACGTCGATAAAATGTAGTGAGCCACTTTTTAATTGTCGGTTTATCGTACGAAGCTCCGAAAGCCAAAGTAGCCAGATAGTATATCTTGGCCGGACGGAATCCGAAGCGAAGAATGTTATACAAAAAGAAATCGTGCAACTCGTATGGTCCTACCAAATCTTCTGTCTTCTGCTTGATGTTTCCGTTCTCATCGGCCGGTATAAGTTCGGGGCTTATCGGGGTGTCTACAATGTCAAGCAAAGTCACTTTAGAATCCGTGTCGACTCCTGTCTGCGCTACCCATGTAACGAGGTAACGAACCAAGGTTTTAGGCACGCTGGCATTAACGCCATACATCGACATATGGTCGCCGTTATACGTAGCCCATCCCAAAGCCAATTCAGACAAGTCGCCGGTACCAATTACCAACCCTCCTACCTTATTGGCATAATCCATCAATATCTGAGTACGTTCACGTGCCTGACCGTTTTCGTAAGTCACATTATGTACAGACATATCGTGGTCTATATCTTTAAAGTGCTGAATGCACGATTCGCGGATGCTGATTTCGCGAGTGGTAACACGCAGTGAGCGCATCAAAGAGAGTGCGTTATTATAAGTACGGTCGGTAGTTCCGAATCCTGGCATCGTAATGCCTACAATTCCGTCGCGCGACAGTCCGAGTTTATCAAATGTCTTTACACACACCAAAAGAGCCAATGTAGAATCGAGACCTCCTGATATGCCCACTACTACAGTTTTGCAGCCAGTATGCACCAAACGCTTGGCAAGTCCGGCTACCTGAATAGAAAATATTTCTTCACAACGTTCGTCAAGTAACGTATCGCCAGAAGGAACAAAAGGATGCGCATCGATAACACGCGTAAGCTCAATATCCTTAGGCTGAACCATTTCGGTAGATACCGTAGTAATAAACTGAAGCGATTTGTTATCGCGAAGGCAAGAAGCGAAAGTAGTGTTATGCTGACGTTCGCCACGCAGACGTTCTATATCAAGCTCGCCCATCACCAACTGACGGGTGAAAGAGAATCGGCTTGAAGAGGCAAGCAATGAACCGTTTTCGTAAATCAAGGCGTTTCCGGCAAAGACTACATCGGTAGACGATTCTCCGAATCCGCTAGATGCGAATACATAACCGCACAAGCAACGAGCCGACTGCTGCGCCAACAAAGAACGAAGATACTGATGCTTGCCAATATTCTCCGTATCGGCAGAAAGGTTAAAAATTACATCGGCACCAGCCAAAGCAAGCGTGCTGCTAGGAGGAACCGGAGCCCATACGTCTTCGCACAGCTCGATACCGAAGCAGAAATCGGATGCATCGAAAAGCAGATTGGCACCCATCGGAACAGACTGCCCGCACAAGCGAATCTTGCGTTCGCCATCTAACGTAGTAGCCGGAGCAAACCAACGCTTCTCATAAAACTCGCTATAGTTTGGCAAGTAAGTCTTAGGCACTACGCCCAGTATCTTACCCTTCTGAATAACTACTGCCGTGTTATACAATATGCCGCCTACTGCAACCGGCATACCCAATATAGAAATAATATCCAACTGACGGGTATTGTTCATCAGCTGCATAAGAGCTATCTCAGCCTGCTCAAGCAGCAACGCCTGTCCGAACAAGTCGCCGCAAGAATATCCCGTAATGTTCAACTCTGGGAAAACAATAGCCTGCACATTATTCTCGTCAGCCTCAAAAATCATCTCTTCGGCCTGAGACGCATTATATCGACAATCTGCCACCTTAACCTGAGGAACGGCAGCCGCCACTCTTACGAATCCGTATTTCATATTCTTACTCCTTATTATATATACACTATAAAGAACGATGGTGCAAATATAATACAATAATGCGAATTGACTAATAAACGCCTATCTAAGTAATGTACCATCGGCATCATGAAACTAAAATTTCACACCTTTTCATAATCTTATAAATTTATAATAAAAACAATAAAAAAATTGCTTTAATCTTTTTGTATTTCGAGAAAGCTTTATATCTTTGCCCGTGAAATAAAGTTGTAACAATTACAATTAAATAATAATATGAATGTTTACGAATACCTGCTCAGCTATAATGTAAAGCCTTCGGTACAACGTATCGCTATCATGGATTATTTATTGAAACATAAAACACATCCAAGTATCGATGATATTTACCTGGCTTTATCTAAGAGCATACCAACTCTCTCTAAAACGACAGTTTACAACACCCTGAAACTGCTTACAGAGAACGGCGCAGCGCAAATGCTGACCATTGATGAACGCAACGCGTGTTTCGACGGAGACATAACGCCACATGCGCACTTTCAGTGCAAGGCTTGCGGAAAAATATTCGATGTCTTCGATATGCCAGAGAATCAATCGGCCGAATCACTAAAATCGGAAGGTTTCTGCATAGACGAAACACAGGTTTACTACAAAGGACTTTGCCCTTCATGCGCAAAGAAGAAACTGAAAAACGAAAAAGAACAATAATTAGGATATCAAAATAGATACCCAACATAAAACAATATAACTAACAACTTAAAAAATTTGACTTATGAAAAAATTTATTTGTACTGTATGTGGTTACATTCATGAAGGTGAAACAGCTCCAGAAAAGTGTCCGTTGTGTAATGCTCCAGCTTCTAAATTCAAAGAAATGGAAGAAACAGAAGGTGGACTTCAGTTTGCTGACGAACACGTTATCGGCGTAGCTAAAGGTTGCGACGAAGAAATGATTAAGGACTTGAACAACCATTTCATGGGCGAATGCACAGAAGTAGGTATGTACTTGGCTATGAGCCGTCAGGCAGATCGTGAAGGTTATCCTGAAATAGCTGAAGCTTTCAAACGCTATGCTTGGGAAGAAGCAGAACATGCTTCTAAATTCGCTGAATTGCTGGGCGACTGCGTATGGGATACTAAGACTAACCTGGAAAAACGTATGAACGCTGAAAGCGGAGCTTGCGCTGACAAGAAACGTATCGCTACTCGCGCTAAGCAGTTGAACTTGGACGCTATCCACGATACTGTTCACGAAATGGCTAAAGACGAAGCTCGTCACGGTAAAGGTTTCGAAGGTTTGTACAAGAGATACTTCGGTAAATAATCAAGCCGCATAGAACAAAGCGATAATATCAGACGAAAATAATAAGAGCCGCTCTCTGAATCTGCTATGATTTGAGAGCGGCTCTTTTATTTCTATTATTGCACATATACCATCCCGTATACATACAAAAAAAGATTGCCTCACACATATATGAATGCGAGAGGCAATCTCTGTATAAGTTTTTAGAATATTAATTCTGTGCGTTACCTTCAGCTGGTGCTTCAACTGGTGCAGCAGGTGCTTCATTTGATGCAGCAGGTGCAGCGGTAGCATCGTTCTGAGGAGCAGCAGCTCCGGCAGGCATATTATAAGGATTGGTTGCCTGTTCTTTCTTAGCTTGTTCCATGATAACTGAAGTACCATGAGTAGCGCTAGGCAATACATAAGCAGCGGCAATGCTGATAACTACCATGAATACGGCAAGTCCCCAAGTTAATTTTTCAATGAAATCTGTTGTTTTACGAACTCCCATAATCTGATTGGAAGCAGCGAAACTAGAAGATAGGCCTCCTCCTTTAGAGTTCTGTACTAATACAACAAAGCACATCAGCACAGCAGCCAAGACTATAAGTCCAACTAATAATGAATACATGTTCCTGTTATTTTGATTTTTCGTTAATAATCAGTTTTTCCAAAAATCTTATTTGGTCTGCAAAGTAAATGTTTTTTTTGGGATATTTCAAATTTAATTTCTTAATAATTTCAAGAGCCTTTTCATACCGGTGCTGACGGACATATATTTTTGCCAGTGTCTCGGTGAAGTAGCTTTCGTCTTCATCGGCTTCTACTGCCTTTTCTGGCTGTTTCGTAGAGGTTTCATCGTCTTTCACGACTTCTTCCGCCTGAGTTTCTTCAGCTGTTTCCTCTTCTTCCGAGTTTTCTTCAACCGGAGTCTCTTCCACTGGTACCTCTTCCTTGGGTTTCGGTTCTACCGACTCACTTCCAGACTGCTCTATGAAAGAGTCTATCAATTCTTGACCTTTCAGCGGAGCTACTTCCTGTTCTTCGGGCGTTGGTTCACTGCTCAATACCGACATATAGTCTACGCTCACCTCAACCGGGATCTTTAATGAAGGCTCCGGTTCAGCGTCATCGCCCGACAAGTCGGACAGGAACCTATCAATCAAATCGAGCGTTCTGTCGGCAGTACATTTATCCGCTGAAGCCTCGGCAGGTGCTTCATGACGCTTCAAGACGAAACGCTCGCCCTCTATATAATAAAACAACACACTGAGGTCGGCCACGTAAAGAGCACTTTTTCTAAGCTCATCGGCAAACGAAGCGTCTTGCAGTAAGAAGAGGTTCTTAAGATACAGCAACCGTGCCGTCTGGAAATAAGGATAGCGGGCCAACAGTTCACGCAATTCGAACAAGCTCTCCTTATCGAGCATGGCCGGATGCGAAATCCACTCTTGTATTCGTTGTTGCGTAACCATCCTTATATTACCAATTTGCTACAGTTGCATTGAATATCTGGTCTACAATCTCATCAATCATCTGCTTAACAAGCGACTCTTGTACCGACGACAATTGCTGACTGGCGTTATACTCGCGACTAGATGAAAACTGCTTTTCGAAATCTTCAGAATGATTAGAGTTGTTTACGAAACGCACATTCACCGTCATTCTCAGCTCGGCCATAGTAGAATAACCGTCAGAGCCTACACCTTTATTATACGCATCGTAATTGGTGATTTCACCCGATAACTCCAAGTCGCCACCCTGACGAACCTGCTTCAATCGAGTCTGACGCATATAACTATCCTGCAAAGCCGTGTTAAACATCGACTCCATCGGTCCCCATACGAAAGCCGCAGAGCGGTTTGGGAAAGTTTCGAAAGAAATGGTTTTCACCTTATCGTAATTGATAGAAGCACCGTTGAATTTATACGATACAGAACATGCCACCAGCACACAAGCCAGCGTGCAGCACAACGATACAATCTTAAAAGTCTTATTTATTCTTATCAAGTCCATATTCTTTAATCTTTCTATAGAGTGTTCGCTCTGATATTTTCAAGTCATTGGCAGCATCTCTGCGCTTACCGTGATGACGCTCTAACGCCTTACGTATCATTTCCTTCTCCACTTCATCGAGCGAGAGATTTTCTTCTACATACTCTTCGGCATCTTGCGTCTCTACCGGAGTTACGTTTACCGGAGAAGCCATATGAGGGGCAGCGGTTACGTGAGGAGCAGTTGAAACATGAGTGGTAGCCGGCACCTGTGGCGTTATACTCTGCATCGGTTCCGCCATATCGCCCGATACATCTAATGCGGGCGAGTAGTACGACAACGTATTTCCCTGATTGGCAAGAGGCACGTTTCCACGCTCTGCCATAAGGTTATGAACCAACTTCTTCAGTTCAGTTACATCGCGGCGCATGTCAAACAATACCTGATAGAGTATTTCGCGCTCGCTTTCGAACGCTTTTCCGGCCATTGGTTTCACTCCGAACAATGCAGGCAACTTAGATTCTGTCTGCTCGGGCAGATAGCTACGCAAAACATCTGCCGACACTTCTCGGGTTGTTTCTATGATGGAGATTTGTTCGGTAATATTCTTCAGCTGACGGATATTACCTGGCCATGAGTAAGCCACAAGCATCCGTCGTCCGTCATCCGTAAGCTGGATAGCCGGCATACGATATTTCTCTGAGATATCTGCTGCGAACTTACGGAACAGCAGGGGGATATCGTTAGGACGATCGCGCAACGCGGGCACTTTAATGGGCACCGTGTTAAGACGATAATACAAATCCTCACGGAAACGGCCTTCTGCTATAGCGTCTTTAAAGTTCACATTAGTGGCCGCCACTATGCGTACATCTGTTTTCTGTACTTTAGACGAACCTACCTTTATATATTCTCCGCTTTCAAGCACACGCAGCAAGCGTGCCTGAGTAGAGAGCGGCAACTCTCCTACTTCGTCAAGAAAGATTGTTCCTCCATTAGCTTCGGCAAAATAACCGTTTCTGTCGTTGATAGCACCGGTAAACGCGCCCTTCTCATGTCCGAACAACTCGGAGTCGATGGTTCCTTCCGGTATAGCACCACAGTTTACGGCTATATAAGGTCCGTGCTTACGACGGCTAAACTGATGAATAATCTGCGGAAAGCTTTCCTTACCTACTCCACTTTCTCCAGTCACAAGTACCGACAAGTCTGTAGGAGCAACCTGAGTGGCTATGTCTATCGCCCGGTTCAAGTCCTCCGAATTGCCGATAATCCCAAATCTGAGTTTTACTGTCTGAATGTCTGTCTTCGCCATAATCTTTAAAGCTCTTTCACAACTGACAAAATTACAAAAATTCTACGAACACACGCATTTTTGGCAGATTTTCTTAGAAAAGCAATGCGCCGCACAAAGTCTTTATTCAACCTCATGCGGCGCACTGTAAACTATTGCGATTTTATTCCGTCTCTTCCCTACACAGTATTAGAATACTGTACGAATCATAAAACGTATACCCCACTTATTGGCGGTAGGCAATTCGTTATAATTTAAACGGCGAACGTATTCTACGTGAAGCAACTTAAATATGTTATGTACTCCGGCAGTTACTTCCACATAGGGCTTCTTCTTATCCATTACGTGGCTAGAGTAATTATAGTTACCGTCTACATCGTAATGTCCGGGGAACATCATCAAGACATCATCGTTTTTATTCTGTTCAAGGAACGGGTTGTTCTTGTCGGTCAGTGTACCCCACAAGCATTTCACTCCGATAAACTCACGCCATTTCAACTTCTTAAGAAGCGGAATACGGTTGAACAACTTACCCTGAAGGTTCCATGATACTTCGAGCGATGCGTATCGGTCGTTCAGGAACTCCATGTTGTTAATCAAGTTGAAAGTCTCGTCTTCCAAGATGTACGATAAGTTGGCAGCAGGCATAATCAGCAACGGGAACGGAACTTTATTCCACTGTATACCACCGCACAAACGGGTATCAATGTTACCCCAAGAAGCCAACCAAAAACGCTTATACATGGTAATGTCTGTCATGTTATAAGTATAATCGCCTCCTAACACTCCCTTCAAGCCTATCGTATGCTGCAACGTAAATACAGGAGCATCGAGATTGATAGGCAAACGGCGCTGCTTGGTGTTTACAAATGTCTCTCCCGGAGCGTAACGGAATGCCAACGAAGCTTCGGCAACTGTTATATCGTGCGTATTAAACGGAGTAGACACCCATTGCTGTCCGCCCATCTCGCCACTGGCTATGGCAGACTGCAAACGGCTCTCGCCATCCATCGTACGATAGAACAACTTTCCGCATGGTTCGTAATTAGCATAGCGCACCATAGCTGTTGTCTTGAAACCGAACTCACGCTCGCGTTCATATTTTATGCTCGCCTTGCGCTCATAGTTATACTGGTCTACCTTACAAACCTTGAGTGCCGTAAACACATTATCCTTATCGGTATGGATGAACTTATCCGACGGCAACATGTTATCGTATTGATAAGTAAATGTCATAGAGTGCTTAGGGAACTCACGCGGCAAGTACTCTTTCTTATCGAACGAGTATTCTACCTCGCCCATATACTTAGAGCGTCTATCCTTGAATCCGTATGCGTAATATCCTTTCAAGAACAAATTAGGATGTAGATTGGCGGTAGTCTGCGCAGAAGCACGTAAGCGCACACCGTCTACATAGTTAGACGACACCATCGTATTGATAGGACCTATATCTACCTTACTATCGGGTGTACTGGTCTCTACAAAGTTCTCAATCAACGCCTTCAGCCCGAATAGTACATACTTAAAGCCTTTAATCTTGGTAAGCTCGTCTACGAAACTTCCCATGCGGCTTTCAGATTTCGTAAGATCTTCCTGCCTATACTGCGACCAATAGTTATCATCACGCATCATGGCGTTTACGTCTTTTATCTCGGAACCCTTCTTCTTGAATATCTTTTCCGGAATAGGTTCGAAGCCGAAATCAAAATAACGTGTGGTTCGCCGCACCTGATACGACCCCAGAATCTTCTTGAAATAAGCCAGCTCACACAACATATCGTCTTCTATCAACGCCCATCCGCCGTTTGGCAGTTCTCCGAAGCGTTGGTCGATAATCATATTCTCCACAAAGTTGATATCTGTCTTCTTAGGCAGATTCAGCTTACACTCTTTAACTCTATAAGTAGAGTCGGCTAATATATATAGGTGTCCCGTAAAACCGAAGTCCTGCGAATTGTTGGGCACAAACGACAGATGGAAACACTTATCCTTCTGCACGTACACCGTATCCATGATGTAGAATTTATAAAAACCGATACCGGCATTCGACACGGGGCTATCAAACGGATACTGCAAAAAGCGGAAACGGTCTTGGTAAATATCAATATCCTGGAAGATATCCTTCAATACCGTAGTCAACATATCTCCGGTGTTAAACAGCTCGTTAACGCCAGATGAATTCAATCCCTGAATAATAGTCTTTTCAGAATGCGGGTCCTTACGGTACACCTTTTCAGAAACGGTCTCGTCTACAGATACCGGAAGAATCTGCTTGCCTGTAACATCGCACGTCTCCACCTGATCGCGGAAGAAAGGATACTTTTTGAATATCCACGATTCCTTCAGCGAATCGGGAGTAATGTTATTGGCAGCCAGCGTAATCTTCTGATATTTGTTATAGTGATAATAATCATTCAGATCGAGGTCGGTACGTTTTTTCGAAGCCACCACCTTACGCATCAGCTCTACCGCCGGATTATTTTTACGAGAGTATTTCTCTTTCTTTGGCTTAACGATAACCTCCTGCAGCATCTGGTCGGACGCCTTCATGCTTACGTTCAATTCGCGGGTCTTGGCCGACACCGTTAGCACCTGAGTATCATAACCTACCATAGAAAAAGTCAGTCGGGTCCATCCCGGAGTATATTTAACGGCATACTTACCGTCGATATCAGTAATGGTACCTACACCCTTACCATCGTAATACACGTTAAGATAAGGAATAGGCTCGCCCGTATCAGCATCAATTACCACACCATGGATTTGAGCCGACACACGTCCTGTCACCAAAAACAATACTAATAAAAAGAATAGATATAAACGTTTGGTCATAAAACAGTCTTAATTAATACGCTTATCAATATTGAAAACGGAGCGAAATTACTGCTGAAAATTGTTTTTGGCAAATGGTAGCATCCAAAAAGTGACAAATAGACCTACTTTTATGTAGTATTAACCATTATTAATCATCGGCTTAGAAAAAGTGTTTTCAAATAAAAAGTGTACTTTTGCACTTTGTTTAATGTTTATAACAATTTTCAATGAAAACAACCGATACATCAAAGATACCATTTTTTCATAATTTCATCGCTACCGGATTCGGTTCAGGCTATAGTCCTGTAGCTCCGGGAACCGTCGGCGCATTAGTGGCGACACTTATTTGGTGGGGATATTCTGCCGCTCTAAACGATTACATATCAATCATTTCCATAACTGCTATTTTAGTTATCGTATTTACCGTACTTGGTGTATGGTCATCGGGCGTATCCGAAAAATATTGGGGCGAAGACCCATCGCGCGTAGTGGTTGATGAGATGGTAGGTACATGGATAGCATTGTTGGCAGTACCCGAAAACGGTCATTGGGGATACATGATTGCCGCGTTCGCGCTATTCCGTTTCTTCGATATCCTGAAACCGTTGGGTATCCGCAAGATGGAAAAACTGCCTGGAGGCTACGGCATTATGGCCGATGATATCCTGTCGGGTATTTACGGAATGATTGTTATTTTAATTTTCAGACTATTAGTCTAAGATATACATAACGGTGAATAAGTTACTGACTTCCATAACTCAAGGCAAAGGATTATTTATGTTTCTGCGCGCACAGCTGTCGGCGCAGATAGCCACCCTTGTGGACTTCGCAGTCAGTATCGTTCTAAATGAATGGTTCAACGTTTATTATATATATGCCACCCTATGCGGCTCTATCTCTGGCGGAGTGACTAACTGCGTCATTAATTATAAGTGGACTTTCCACACTACCGACTGCAGCCCGTACTTCGTAATATTCAAATATATATTGGTATGGCTGGGCAGCATCGGCATAAATCTATGGGGAACATTCTTGCTTACGGAGCTGCTGAAAGGAAAACCCGACACGCCGCTTCTTAGCGAATCGTACGCTTTCATAATAGCCAAGGTGGTAGTGGCAGTAATGGTAGCCGTATTATGGAACTACAACCTGCATCGCGTATTCGTATTCCGCGACATGCACATAAATCAGAAAATAAAGAAAAGATTAATTAATATAAAGAAACAACATGGGAATAAAGAAACAAGCCAAGAAGATGCGTGACGCTCTTCAGCAACTCATTTACAAAATTATCAATCCGTTGATACACGGAATGATAAAAGTAGGCATTACACCTAACGTGGTAACTACCATCGGTTTCTTAGGAAATCTGGCAGGAGCCATCATGTTGGTATACGCTGCCGCACAGGCGCCCGAATCGCCATACTATCTCATCGGATGGGCAGGAGCCGTTATCATTCTGTCGTCTCTGTTCGATATGATGGACGGACAGGTAGCACGCATCGGCGGCATGGCATCAACTTTCGGAGCGATGTACGACTCTGTACTCGACCGCTACAGCGAACTTGTTACCTTGGGAGGTATCACATTCTGCCTCATCCAGCACGGTTATCTGGCAGGAGCAGTCATCACCTTCGCTGCACTGATTGGCTCGCTGATGGTAAGCTACGTAAGAGCACGTGCCGAAGGCCTCGGCTTGGAGTGCAAGATAGGATTCATGCAGCGTCCGGAACGTGTAGTTCTTACCAGCGTTGGCCTTTTGGCTTGCGGCATCACTGCATGTAACTGCCCCGACTTGAGCTTCGACCCAATGCTTATCTTGATTGTTCCGATGGCATTCATCGCTATATTCGCCAACATCACGGCTTTTGCCCGCATAGAATACAGCCGCCGTCAGCTTATCAATAAGAAATAACTATTTTACAGAAATGACTAACCTACTGAACAACAACCATCCGTCTACCCGCGAGATGGTTACACTCTTGGTGTGCCTTGCCCTGTGGATATGCGTAACAGCTACTTTTGTGGGCCTGCGCCCCGAACATATAGCGCTATGCGTACTTATCAGCGCACTCTTTCTTCTTAGCAAGACTACACGTAAGTTGGTAGTGGCACTATTGCCATTCGCCATCTTCGGCATCTCGTACGACTGGATGCGCATTGTGCCCAACTATGAGGTAAACCCAATCGACGTAAAAGGTTTATACGAAGCAGAGAAACATCTGTTTGGCATAGCTACAGCCGAAGGCGTACTTACACCCAACGAATTCTTCCACACCCACAACTGCAGTGCGATGGATTTCATGGCAGGAGTATTCTATTTGTGCTGGGTTCCGGTTCCTATTTTATTCGGACTGGGATTATACTTTGCTCGCCAGCGTAAGGTATATCTTCACTTTGCTTTGGTATTCTTATTCGTCAATCTGATAGGCTTTACCGGATATTACATTCATCCGGCGGCTCCACCTTGGTACGTCATGAAGTACGGCTTCGAGGCTATACTGAACACTCCGGGCGATGTAGCTGGTCTAGGCAAATTCGATGCAATGACCGGATGGAACGTATTCGAAGGCTTGTACGGACGAAACGCCAATGTGTTTGCTGCGGTTCCGTCGCTACACTCGGCATATATGGTAGTGGCGCTGTTTTATTCATTCCGCGCACGATGCGCCAACTGGCTACGCATAGTGTTCGCCATCATTATGGCTGGCATTTGGTTTACAGCGGTTTACACAGCGCATCATTATATCATAGACGTAACATTAGGTATTGCTTGTGCTCTGCTGGGCATTGTTTTATTCGAAAAGGCGCTGATGCGTATTCCGGCATTCGCCCGTTTTATGCAGCGTTACACTGAGTATATTGATTGAGTTTTCATTTACGAATGATTATAAAAGCTTCGGCTCTCTCTGCTTTTGAGAGGGCCGAAGCTTTTTTAAAAAGTATCTAAAACTAGATATAAAATAGCGATAGTAAATTTATCGCACACTATTCAAAACGCAAAACCAACTAAAAAAAGAATGTGAGAAGCCTATTAACCATTCGCATATTGCAGACCTGCGATTCGCATATTGCAGGTTGGCAACTCGCATACTTTTAATTTTTCACCGCATTGTTTTTTCACCCCTTCCAGAAGGTACTGTAGAGCCGATTTTCTTGAATATTATACGAGCATAAATCTAAAACAAGCGATAAACGTTCTGCATACATTTAGTAAAAGCATATTACATCAACACAGTGCTTTAATTTCAGAAAATAGAAGCGCATTACATGTTTGAATATAACTACAGCCTACCTAACTGTTTCAGAGCATATAACGGACATACACTGACGTGTCTTACCGCTTGATTATCATCTTTGTCTAAATATTCAAACTCTCCAAAATTTTCAAGAGAGCACCTTATGGCTTCAGTTAAATGCTTCTCTCGCATAAACATCCACAGGCTTTTCATTCCACCTTGCGTACCCGATTTTATTTCTATAGGTGTCACTTTCAGATTATGTATATCAAGATAGTCCACTTCGGCTACACTGTTTCCCGTTTTTTCCCAATAATACATTTTCTGACGCTGAACCGCTGGCTTATAACGCATAATCTCAAGTCCGGCAACCATCTCTGCCAAACCACCTTTGTTTACGAGTTCTTGTGGACTGCCTGTCATAATCAGTTCTATCAGCTGCTGCGACAAGTTTCCTTCAAGCTGTAATACAGAGAGCAAAAGTCCGGAATCGAGAAACAAAAGTTTGAATTTATCCTCATCAGCTTCAGCATCAAGAGGTACACCATTACCAGATGTAGCCACTACCGGAGTAACAATACCTGCAAGTGTAAGCAAACGAATGGCTTCTCTAATCTGCGCACTCCTGTAATCGGAAGATATTTGCCTGAACGTAAGCTTCTCTCCTATTTGATGACAGACGCCTCTCATGGTTACTCGAAGTAAATCTGGATTGGCTCGTTTTTTATACTTACTGAAATCATCTTCGTAAGTCAATACAATATCTTCCTGAATCTGACGACAATTGATGAAGTTCCTTGTCTTAACCCAAGCCAATACAGCTTCTGGCATACCACCAACCAAAAGATATATACGGAACAATTCTACGAGTTTGTTATGAAACGCCGTATCAAGCGGATGCTGACAATCGGCTTTTCCACACATTTCAATCAGACCGTACTCTTGATTAGCTACCAAAAACTCATCAAATGTCATAGGATACATAAACATGGAATGAATTCTACCTACACCGAATGTTGGCAGTTCTTGCAATGTAAATTCAAGCAACGAACCAGCGGCTATAACATGAAGTTCGGGATAGTCTTCCTTAAAGAAACGAAGTGCCATTATGGCTTCGGGGCATTCTTGTATTTCATCCAAGAACAGAAGGGTTTTGCCTTCTTCTACTGGTACATTTATATAATTAGCTATTTTCTGGCATATAAGATGTACGTCTATATCACCTTGGAAAAATTCTTTTATCGCTTTATTGCGCTCAAAATTGACCTCTGCAAAATAAGTAAAGCTACTTCCTAAATGTTTGATTGCAGACGATTTCCCTACCTGTCTTGCCCCTCGGATTAATAGAGGTTTACGCATCGGATTTTCTTTCCAAGCAAGCAGTTGCTCATCAATATTTCTTCTTATATATTCCACCATAGCACAACTTTTTGATTATCAACCACAAATATAACAAACTCACTCAAATCCGACTAATAATTCGGCTTAAAACGCTCAAATCCGACTAATAATTTGCGCTAAAGTGCTCTTTTCCGACAAATAATAAAAAGGAAAGGGACTACCCGACAATGCGAATAGCCCCTTAGCCATGAGTTTATTTAACCTTAATTATCTTCCATAAAGGTGTTTTGCCGACGGAACGAAGATTACGTTCAGCTCTGGATCCGGCATATCAGGATCGAGCGGGAACATCGGACGAACGATATTCTTATAAGGCAACTTCTTGAAGTCCTGGTCTACGCCTCCACGAGTCAAAGCCATTACCCAATCGCCCTTGATGCTGTACCAACGGTTTACCAAGTAACCTTGCTTAACCATTACGATATCCATCTTTTTAGGGTCGATGCCAGTGTCTTCCAAGTCGGGAGTCGGCGAAGAAGTACCAACTACTACGTATACACTACCAGTCTGGATGATGGCGATGTTCTGGTACCAACGATAAGCAGAAGAAGCAGATTCTTCTTTTTTCTGCTCCGGACTAACGTAAAGTACTTTACCCTTCAGTTTGATAGGCGGTTCGTATGAGTTGTCGGTCATAGCTCCTACCATGCCTTCCACCTCTGCGCCTACACCTGCCTTACGAGCAGTTTCTACCAACTCTTTTCCGGGGATAGAGCAGTACAGCAGCTTCTTACCCTTAGGCGACTTGAATTCGGGACGTTCTAATACGCGTGCCAAAGTCCAAGTTACTTCGCCCGAACCACCTGCTCCGGGGTTATCGCCCATATCGCTGATGATAAACGGTTTCTTACGGCTGGCTACTGCCAAGTCGAGGCATTTCTCCAACGAATATCCAGGTGCCTCTAATGAGAACTGATGACGTACATCCCAGAACTTCTGAGCCAATTTCTTAGCTCCCTGCTCTACTTGAGCCTTATCGTCACCATATACCATTACTACACCTTGGTTACGAGGATCATCGCCCCATACATATCCAATCCAAATACCTGCGTCTATTACGCCCGGCATGGCTTCTACTTCGGGAACCAAATCATAAAGAGACTTAGCTGGTTCTACGCGTGTACTTGTCCATTCGCCAGACATCAGAACCGGAACGGGAACCCAAGCTTTATAAGCCGGTTTTCCCTTTCCCGATTGCAGACGCTCTATCAGATTCTTCACTCCACGACGGTGCGATTCACGAGCGTCGTCGTGCGGAGCCTTACGATAAGTAGTAATCAAGTCAGAGTTCAAAGCTACCAACCACGACGGGTTACCGTGCAAGTCCATTGTAGTGGTTACCATAGCATCGTTACCGATGATGCGGCGCACCTTTTCCATGAACTCACCTTCGGGGTCTTCTACACCTTCTACGCTACATGCTCCGTGGTTATAGAACCAAAAAGCATCGTAAGGCATGTTAGCCTTGATTTGTTCGAGCGCTTTTTCTACAAACGCATCGTACGACTCGCGAGTTACCGGGCCACGACCGCCGCCTCCACCAATAAGTGCAGGCAACCAAGTAGCCGATTTACCCAAGATTGAATCTGGATGCAAATAGTCGGGCATGCGCACCGGACGGCCAACGATGGGCTGACGGTTAGGCATGAACACACTGTTCTCTATCTGAATGCCCGCAATACCGATGCGCGGTTTCTTCTGCGCAGCAGCCTCTTGGCTAAAAGAGAAAGCGAGCAAGCAAGTGCTTAAAAATAGAAATGCTTTTTTCATGACTTCTCTGTATTATTTATTAGTGATTTCGCCCTTGCTTATATCAACTTCTGTCTGCGGGATAGGCAAAACTTCAGCACCCGGTTTGAAGTTCTTGAATGTCTTAGAAGCCCATCCTACACGTACTATATCGAAGAAACGGAAGCCTTCCAAACCAAGTTCAAGACGTCTTTCGTTGATGATATCTTCGAACAGCTGTTCGCCTGTAGAAGTGATTTCGGGCAAGCCTGCTCTTTCTCTGATCTTTTTAAGATAGATACGTGCTTCACCTTCGGCATTAGTCTTAGCACAAGCTTCAGCGTAGTTCAAGTAAACTTCCCCCAAACGAATCAACTTATGATTCAACGGCTGGTTGTTACCTCTGTTTTCTACACGTTCGCCCGGTTTCAAGTACAACTTACGGTTATAGAATCCGGTACGGTCGCTTGTAATAGGAGCCACATCACCTTTAGCTTCTTTTTCAATCTTAACAGCTTCAGCGTTGCTAAGCAATGTAGCGTTCTTTCTGATTTGGTCGCCTGCACGGTCGTAAGCATCCGCCAAATCCTTAGTAGGCTGAGCACAACCATATCCGATAGTCATGTTACGCGGCATTGACATGATGACGTGACGGTTACCGTTATTTGTATTCCAGTATCCTTGTGTAGGAGAGTTATACATGTTCACTTCTAGGATAGATTCCTTGCAGTGTTCGCCTTCCAGACGGAACTGATATCCGTAGTCTTCTACCAATTCGTATTCGTTCAAATCTTTCAAGTTCTTGAAAGCCTTCTTCACTTCTTCGTACTTCTTTTCGTACAAGAACACGCGGGTCTGCATAGCGTAAGCGGCACCCTTAGTGATACGGCCTGCATATTGCTCCATGTAGTTCTTGATTTGACTCTTAGAAGGCAACGCAGCGGCAGCATCTTCCAAGTCTTTCTCTATAACAGCGTATACTTGCTCTGGAGTAGAACGTCCCAAACGTTCGTGATCAAGAGTTAGAACTTCTGTATACAAAGGCACACCGCCGAAAGTCTTCACCAACTCAAAGTAAGAATAAGCACGGAGGAACTTAGCCTCAGCAATCATCTGCTCTTTATTATATGTATGGAACAAACTACCATCGGTATTCTCGAAATCGTGAATAACCGAATTTGCCTTATTGATACACTGATAAGTCTGGAAATACTTATTATAGATTTCACCATGTTCGGTGGGGTACTGATAGTTTTCCATCAAAGCGAAAGTAGCAGCGTCGTTATCAGAACCACTGTAAGTGGCATTGTCCGACAATACTTCACCAAACGCCATCATTGACCAAGTATAACGGAAGTCTTTCATATCTGAATAAACAGCCGCTAAACGCAAGAAAGCTTGTCTTTCGTTTTCAATCTTTCCAGCTTCTACACTGCCCAGTGGATCTTGGTCTAAATCCACACAACTACTGAATAAGCATGTTGCCGCAATAGCAACACCGGTTAATATTTTAAAGTTAAACATGGTTCTCTAATTTAAAAAGTTATACTAATACCACCTGTAATGACTCTTGACTGCGGATAAATACCGTAATCAACACCTCTTGACAATGAAGTAGACTGACCTACTTCTGGGTCGATACCGCTATAGCCTGTGATAGTGAACAAGTTCTGTCCGCTAACGAACAAGCGTACATTCTGCAGCATGGCCTTCTTAACCAATGCCGATGGCAAGGTATAACCCAACTGAACGTTACGCAGACGGAGGTAAGAACCGTTTTCTACATAGCGGTCTGACAGACGGCCGTTGTTATTGGCGTCAGTTCCTGCCAAACGAGGAATGTTAGTATTCGGGTTCTCCGGTGTCCAGTAGTTCAACAAAGCTCTATCCTTATTAGTGATATCTGTCAAGCTGTAAGTATACAGACGCATAGCGTTGAAGATATCGTTACCAAGTGTACCACCCATCTGAATGTTCAAATCGAAGCCTTTCCATGCGAAACCTAAGTTGATACCGTAAATTACATCAGGAATAGGGTTACCAATCATACGTTTGTCGTCGTCGTTCAACTTACCGTCGTTGTTAGTATCTACGAAGAGTACGTCTCCAAGTTCTGCATTAGGCTGGTAACCTGTCTTCTTCACTGCATTCAGCTGTTCTTGAGTCTGAATCAAACCGTCGGTTACATATCCGTAGAAAGCGCCGATAGGCAAACCTTCGTTAGTATAAGTAGCGTTCATACCACGCAAAGAACCCGAAGCGATAGGAGTACCACCGTTCAACTTGGTCATACGGTTGCGGATAGTAGAGAGGTTGAATCCTAAGCTGTATTCAAAGTCATCCTTACGGTCTCTCCATTCCATGTTGATTTCAATACCACGGTTATTTGCCGCACCGATATTAGTCACAGTATTTTCTACATAACCCATGTACTTAGGCATAGGAGCTGCCAGCAACATGTCTTTAGTAGTCTTATCGTAGTATTCTAGGCTGAACATCAATCGGTTGTTGAAGAATGTAGCGTCAAGACCGATGTTAGTAGATTCTGTAGTTTCCCACTTGATGTTAGGATTACCCAAACGACGTACGGCGATACCCTGATACAATGTTTCGTTAGAACCTGCACCGAACAAAGCTCCGTACTGTTTCCACAATGACAACAAGCTAAGGTTCAAGTTGCTACCGATATTCTGGTTACCAATCTGACCCCAACCAGCACGCAGTTTCAATGAAGAAATCCAATCGGCATGTAAGTTCTTGAAGAACTTTTCATTGTTGATTCTCCATCCCAAAGCAAATGATGGGAAGTTACCCCAACGGTTGTCTTTAGAGAACTTAGAAGAACCGTCACGACGGAAAGTAGCTGTAATCAAATAACGGCCATCATATTCATAATGCAAACGTCCCAAGTAAGAGATCATACCATACTGAGAACCGCTGTTGCTACCTGTAGTCTTGCTACTATCAAGTGTAGTATCAATAAAATGCAAGTTAGATGATTCACCGATAAAGTCACGTCCTATCAATCCTAACGATTCTGTCTTTCCCCATTCGTTAGTGTAACCTACCAACAAGTTAAGTTCGTGCTTTTCGGCAATGGTAGTGATGTAAGACAATGTATTTTCGAAAGTGTAGTAGTTTCCGTTAAACTGACTCTTTGACAAATAGCTTTCGTTATTCTTCTGGCTGTTTGATACAAAGTAAACGGGTTCAAAATACTTAGAATTGTTACGTCTGAACTCAGCGCCGAAGCTGCTCTTGAACTTCAAACCCTTTATGATTTCTAATTCACCGTATACATTACCGATAACAGCCAACTTCTTGGCAATCTGTTCAGGATACATGATGTCTGCCAACGGGTTGTTATAGTCGATATACGGAGATGCTCCATAAGAGCCATCAGCTTTCATAGCCGGCACTACCGGTTCTACACGGATGGCGTTACTCATGACACCATAGTCGGCATCGTACATACCAGAAGTTGTATATTCGTTGATACCAGAAGTATTCGATTTAGAAATAGACAAGTTAGTACCTACTACCAAGTGATCTTTGATAACTGTCTTTTCAGAACTCTGACGCAAGTTGATACGTTCATAGTTGGTCTTCTTGATAGTACCATCCTGCTTGAGGTAGCTGAAGCCTACATTATATTTATAGTCGTCCGCACGTCCTGCACTGATACCTACGCTGTAGTTCTGCATGAAAGCGTTGCGCGAGATTTCTTTAATCCAGTTAGTATTGGTGTTACGGTCTACCAAGCTCAAGTCGATACGGCTGTTGGCAGGTCTAACTTTATTGATTTCTGTCTGCAGGTCGTACCATTCAGAACCCGACATCAAATCCAAGTTATTCAAGATAGAGCTAGAACCCCAGTATCCGTCGAAAGTAACAACTGGCTTACCTACGTTACCCTTCTTAGTGGTAATCAAGATTACACCGTTGGCACCACGAGAACCGTAGATAGCCGAAGCCGATGCGTCTTTCAAGATTTCCATTGACTTGATATCAGATGAGCTAAGATAACCTATATCGGTAACAGGCATACCGTCTACTACATACAAGGGGTCTGCATCGTTCACAGTACCCACACCACGCACGCGGATAGTAGAAGAAGAACCAGGAGAACCAGAGTTAGATGTTACCGAAACACCGGCAGCCAAGCCCTGCAACGCAGAAGCTACGTTAGACACCGGCTGGCGAGATAATTTCTTTTCATCTACAGAAGAAATAGCACCGGTAATATCGCTCTTCTTCATAGTACCGTAACCTACAACGACTACTTCGTTCAGTGTCTGCTGATCTTCTTCTAGGGTGATGCGTAAAGGCATCTTCTGGTTAATCTTCACTCTCTGAGTGATATAACCGATATAAGAAACGATAAGAGTACCGCTTCTTGGAGCGTCGGCAATTTCAAAATCACCGTCCATTCCGGTGATAGAACCTACCGATGTACCTTCGATAATGACATTGGCACCAATGATAGGTGTACCACTACCGTCTACAATGATACCTTTAATCTTAATGTTTTTTTGGTCTACGGCATGAATGTTTGTTGACTCGCCCATAGACATTTCAGGAATTGTTGAATAAGCGTTTGACGCACCCGCTACAGAAAATGCAGATGCTAGCATCAATGTTGCTTTTATACGCCCGAATGAATTGTGTTTTTCTGTTCGCATAATAGTTATTAAATAGATGGTTTTTTATTCTTCACAAAATGCTTTTCTAATACAAAAAAATATCTACTACTAAGGACTATTGTTCTTCATAAATTTGTAAAATATTTAAGGTTTGTACTTTAATGGTTAAATTAGGTAACTCTATAGAAATTGCCTATAGGACCAAAGGTCATATCACAAACATATATATATATTTTCAAAATCCAATAGGTAGCAATGAAAAAATTTATATGCTTAATAACGTATTTTATTAATCCACAACTTACATTTTGTTATAAATACACTTTTGTATATAAAGGCAAAACTCCACTAATTAACATATAAAAAATACAAAACATGCAATAATCCACTCATTTTAACAACAAAATGTAAACACCACAAAATAGACAGACACATCTTTTTACCAGAAAAATTAATGCAGTTTTGCTAACCCTATATTTCAAAAAAGTAATAATAAGCTGTTTCAAAAACAAAATGGCCATCTTGTCTGTCTGCACGGAAATAATCATAACATCATGATGAAAAATCATAATCACGCATAAAAATCTAAAGGCTCATCCATAAAAATAAAGAAATGAATCTTACGAAAAACCAATACATATTTTATACAATAAGCCTACAAAACAAAAAGACTGTAAAAATCGCTTCATAACGCACTGTACACCCTTTAATACAACTTTTTCCGTTATCGATAACACACTCGCTACATTCACACAGAATAATGTATAATATACAATAAGCAATATTACTGTATTCGAAACAATAAGAAAACATGTTGAATAACAGTTATTTAAAAATAAAAATTTAATTAGAATTTTGTTTGCTTTTAAGCTTAAAAACCTATATTTGCAATAATCTTAAACACACAACCTTAAAGATGAACCATAAGCAAGACACCCCACTGGCCAATCACCACATCTCTGTAGACTGCGTGATAGTAGGCTTCGACGGCGAGCAATTGAAAGTACTGCTTCTGAAACGTACCTTCAAAGAAGGCGATACCGAAACGCAGGATATGAAGTTGCCGGGCGACCTTATATATCAAGACGAGAATTTGGATGATGCTGCCAACCGCGTGCTCACCGAACAAGCAGGAATTAAACGCATGTCGACCGTGCAGTTTAAGGCATACGGCTCTAGAAACCGTACCGACAAAGAGCGTGATATAAAATGGCTGGAAAACACTGCCAATATAAAAGTAGAACGCATCGTTACCATTGCCTATATTGCGTTAGTCAAAATACCAGCCAACGCATCATCGTTCAAGGTAGATGGCAACGAGTTGTGCTGGGAGCCGGTTGTATCGCTTCCCGACTTGGCGTTCGACCATAATAGAATTGTAGGCGAAGCGTTGATTCACATCCGCCAGATGGTGACTAACGACCCTATATATATGTTTCATCTGTTGCCGCACAAATTTACGGCATTGCAGCTACGCACATTGTTCGAGCGTATTTACGGAAAGACATTCGACGTGCGCAACTTCCAGAAGAAGCTTAAGCAGATGAAATACGTAACTCCGCTAGAAGAATACGAGAAGAACGTGGCACACCGAGCCGCCCGCTTCTACCGCCTCGACAAAGTAGAGTACAACCGCTTGCGGAAATTAGGACTCGAATAAAGCGTATAGATTCATCTTTTAACCAATAAAAAGTCAAACAACAAAACATAAATCTACTATTATGTATCTATTAGGTTACGACATAGGCAGCTCTTCAGTAAAAGCCAGCCTTATTGACGCCGAAACAGGCAAATGTATAGGCACTACATTCTACCCTAAAACCGAAGCCCCTATCACTGCTGTAAAGCCGGGATGGGCGGAACAAAACCCCAATAATTGGTGGAAGTATCTGAAACTCGCTACCGCCGACGTGCTGAATGCTTCGAAAGCTGATGCCGCCGACATCAAGGCGATAGGTATCTCATATCAGATGCACGGATTGGTGTGCGTAGATAAAAACCAAGTACCCGTACGCGACTCTATCATTTGGTGCGACTCTCGTGCTGTGCCTTACGGCGAAAAGGCTTTTCACGCTTTAGGCGAAGAACGCTGTTTGCAGCATCTGCTCAACTCGCCGGGCAACTTCACAGCCATGAAGTTGGCTTGGGTTAAAGAGAATGAGCCTGAAACATACAACCGCATTCATAAAATAATGCTTCCCGGTGATTATATCGCCATGCGTCTTAGCGGAGAAATATGCACCACGGCATCAGGTCTGTCTGAAGGCATCATGTGGGATTTCAAGGAGAACCGCCTCGCCAACTTCGTGCTCGATTATTACGGAATAGACTCATCACTGATAGCCGACGTAAAGCCTACATTCGCCGAGCAGGGACAAGTATCGGCAAAGGCCGCTGCCGAACTTGGTCTGAAAGAAGGTACACCTATCACCTACCGTGCCGGAGACCAGCCCAACAATGCCCTTTCGCTAAACGTGTTTAATCCGGGCGAAATTGCTTCTACCGCAGGTACATCTGGAGTGGTGTATGGAGTAAACGGTACAGTAGATTACGACCCGTTATCACGCGTAAATACATTTGCACACGTAAATCATAGTGCTGAACAGCCTCGCACTGGAGTACTGCTATGCATAAACGGTACAGGTATCCTCAACTCATGGATAAAACGAAACTTCATAGAAAGCGGTATCTCGTATAGCCAGATGAACGACATGGCAGCCAAATCGCCAATTGGTAGCAACGGCATAAGCATCCTCCCATTTGGTAACGGAGCCGAGCGCGTACTAGAAAACAGAGAGATAGGATGTTCTATCCACGGCATCAACTTTAATAACCACACTATCAACAATGTGATTCGCGCCGCACAAGAAGGTATCGTGTTCTCATTTAAATACGGCATCGAGGTTATGGAACATATGGGAATGAACGTTAAGAAGATACATGCCGGAAACGCCAATATGTTCTTAAGCCCGATATTCCGTCAGACACTGGCTGGTATTACCGGAGCTACCATCGAGCTGTTCGATACAGACGGTTCTGTAGGAGCGGCTAAGGGAGCAGGTATTGGTGCAGGCATATACCGCGACCATAACGAGGCATTCGCTACACTTGAGAAATTGGCAGAAATACGCCCCGACGAAGCTCAAGCCAACGCTTATGCCGAAGCTTACGCTCGCTGGAAAGATCAACTAGGAAAACAAATGAAATAATACACTCCTTATTATACATAAGGACTAAAAACAATAAACAACTAAAACATTAACCCTGCCGTGGTGTTCTACCGATAAAACGCCACGACTTATAAAATCAAAATTAACTATGGCAACAAAAGAGTATTTCCCAGAAATTGGAAAGATTAAATTCGAAGGTAAAGATTCAAAGAGTCCATTGGCATTTCACTATTATGACGCTGAAAAAGTAATCATGGGCAAGCCTATGAAAGAATGGTTGCGCTTCGCCATGTGCTGGTGGCATACACTATGTGCCGACGGTGCCGACCAGTTCGGTAGCGGTACTAAGACTTTCCCTTGGAGCGAAGGTGCCGACGCTCTTACCATCGCTAAGCAGAAAGCTGACGCTGGCTTCGAAATCATGACTAAGCTTGGCTTCCCTTACTTCTGCTTCCACGATGTAGACCTTATCTCTGAAGGCAACTCTGTAGAAGAATACGAAGCTAACCTGAAAGCTATCGTAGCTTATCTGAAAGAGAAGATGCAGGAAACAGGCATCAAGTTACTTTGGTCTACTGCCAACGTATTCGGCAACAAACGCTATATGAACGGTGCTTCTACTAACCCCGACTTCGACGTTGTAGCTCGCGCTATCGTACAGATTAAGAATGCTATCGATGCCGGTATCGAACTTGGTGCAGAGAACTATGTATTCTGGGGCGGCCGCGAAGGTTATATGAGCCTGCTCAACACCGACCAGAAACGCGAAAAAGAACATATGGCTACTATGCTTCGTATGGCTCGCGACTACGCTCGCGCTAAAGGCTTCAAGGGTACATTCTTGATTGAACCGAAACCAATGGAACCAACAAAGCATCAGTACGATGTTGATACAGAAACTGTAGTAGGATTCCTTAAGACACACGGCCTTGACAAAGACTTCAAGGTTAATATCGAAGTAAACCACGCTACATTGGCTGGTCACACATTCGAACACGAATTGGCTGTAGCTGTAGATAACGGTATGCTGGGTTCTATCGACGCTAACCGTGGTGATATGCAGAACGGATGGGATACCGACCAATTCCCTATCGATCAGTTCGAACTCGTTCAGGCTTGGATGCAGATTATCCGCAACGGTGGCTTGGGTACAGGCGGTACTAACTTCGACGCTAAGACTCGTCGTAACTCTACCGACTTGGAAGATATCATCATAGCTCACGTAAGCGGTATGGACGCTATGGCTCGCGCTCTTGAAAACGCAGCTAAGTTGCTCGAAGAATCTCCTTACAAGAAGATGCTTGCCAATCGTTACGCATCGTTCGACGAAGGTCTTGGCAAGAAGTTCGAAAACGGCGAAATGACACTCGAAGAAGCATACGAATACGGTAAGAAAGTTGGCGAGCCAAAACTTACCAGCGGTAAGCAGGAACTGTACGAAGCTATCGTAGCCATGTATTGCTAATCAGGAGGATAACCCTACAATTGCAATCGAAACTATAAAAAACACATGCAATTATGAATTATCCGGAAAAAGGAAGCAAGTTATATCTTTTCTCGATAGTGCTGGTGGCTGTAATTGGCGGTCTGCTGTTCGGTTATGACACAGCCGTCATCTCGGGTGCCGAAAGCGGGTTGCAGCAGTTCTTTCAGAACGCTGGCGACTTTGCTTATACCGACACGCTTCACGGCATCACATCATCGAGTGCCCTTATAGGATGTATCATAGGTAGCGCGCTGTCGGGTCTGTTTGCCAA
>ULYM01050502.1_pt1 | contig 24898 bp, 22 predicted proteins | sample 1962141 | NCBI WGS metagenome assembly ULYM01 (sample SAMEA4835862, study PRJEB28245) | human gut metagenome | biome: gut microbiome; material: fecal sample | place: Denmark | collected 2008
GAAACCATGGCAAAGAAAACAGTCGCAACCCTTCAGACAGGTAGCAAAGAAGGACGTTCTTATACTAAGGTTATCAAGATGGTTAAGTCTCCGAAAACTGGTGCTTACATTTTTGACGAACAGATGGTTCCTAACGATAAAGTACAGGACTTCTTTAAGAAATAATAAGCTGAAATATATAGCTGATAAAAGTTCTTTTCATCGACAGATGGAAAGAACTTTTTTTGTTTGTAAACAATATTAGTTATATCTTTGCATGAGTAATAAAATGGAATAATATGGGACTTTTTAGTTTTTTTTCGAAAGAGAAAAAGGAAACTTTAGACAAGGGGTTATCTAAAACCAAAGAGAGTGTGTTTGGTAAGATAGCTCGTGCCATCGCCGGAAAGTCGAAAGTGGATGATGAGGTACTTGATAATTTGGAAGAGGTACTGATAACTTCGGATGTGGGTGTGGAAACAACGCTTAAGATTATCAAGCGTATTGAGAAGAGAGTTGCGCAGGATAAGTATGTAAATACGCAGGAGCTGAACAATATCTTGCGTGAGGAGATTGCTGCCTTGCTTACAGAAAATAATACTGTCGACAATGACGGCTTTTCTTTGCCTGAAGATAAGAAGCCTTATGTTATAATGGTAGTAGGTGTGAATGGTGTGGGTAAAACTACTACCATCGGTAAGTTGGCTTACCAGTTTAAGAAATCTGGTAAATCGGTTTACTTGGGTGCTGCCGATACATTCCGTGCCGCTGCCGTAGAGCAGTTGGTGGCTTGGGGTGAACGTGTGAATGTGCCTGTCATCAAGCAGAAAATGGGTTCGGACCCTGCTTCGGTGGCGTTCGATACGCTTAGCTCGGCTGTAGCTAATCATGCTGATGTGGTGATTATCGATACAGCGGGTCGTCTGCATAACAAAGTTGGTTTGATGAACGAGCTTACTAAGATTAAGAACGTGATGCAGAAGGTGGTGCCCGATGCTCCGCACGAAGTGTTGCTTGTGCTTGACGGTTCTACAGGACAAAATGCGTTTGAACAGGCTAAGCAGTTTACCTTGGCTACAGAGGTTAATGCGATGGCTATCACAAAATTGGACGGTACTGCCAAAGGTGGGGTAGTGATCGGTATCTCTGATCAGTTTAAGATTCCGGTGAAATACATCGGATTGGGTGAAGGAATGGAGGATTTGCAGATTTTCCGCAGAAAAGAATTCGTAAGTTCTTTGTTTGGTGATAATTCAGATAAATGAGAAAGAATACAATCGACATAATTACCTTAGGGTGCTCTAAGAATCTGGTAGATTCAGAGAAATTGATGAAGCAGCTGGAGGCTAGCGGATATAAAGTGACTCACGATAGTGAGAATCCGCAGGGCGAAATAGCTGTTATCAATACGTGTGGTTTCATTGGCGACGCGAAGGAGGAATCTATTAACATGATTCTGGAGTTTTGTCAGGCTAAGGAAGAGGGACGACTGAAGCAACTGTATGTAATGGGTTGCTTGTCGGAACGCTATATGAAGGACTTGCAGATTGAGATTCCGCAGGTCGATAAGTTTTATGGAAAATTTAACTGGAAGGAACTTCTGGCCGATCTTGGCAAGAAGTATCATTCTGATTTCGAGATAGAACGTCATCTTACTACCCCTAAGCATTATGCTTATTTAAAGATAGCTGAAGGATGCGACCGTAAGTGTTCGTATTGTGCTATTCCTATCATCACGGGTCGTCATGTATCTCGCCCCATGGAGGAGATTCTTGACGAGGTGCGTCAGTTGGTGTCAGAAGGAGTGAAGGAGTTTCAGGTCATAGCGCAGGAGCTGACTTATTATGGCGTTGACCTGTATCAGAAGCAGATGTTGCCTGAGTTGATAGAGCGCATGGCTCAGATTCCGGGCGTGAAGTGGATTCGTTTGCATTATGCGTATCCGGCTCATTTTCCTACTGATTTGTTTAGGGTGATGCGCGAGAATGATAATGTGTGCAAGTATATGGATATAGCTTTGCAGCACATCAGCGACAATATGCTTAAGTTGATGCGCCGTCATGTAACTAAGGCTGAGACGTATGAACTGATAGAGCGTTTTCGTAAGGAAGTGCCTGGCATTCATCTGCGTACTACGCTAATGGTTGGTCATCCGGGTGAGACTGAACAGGATTTTGAAGAGCTGAAGGAATTTGTACGTAAGGCTCGTTTCGACCGTATGGGTGCTTTCGCTTACTCTAACGAGGAGGGTACTTATGCCGCTGAACATTATAAGGATGATATTCCGGAAGAGGTGAAGCAGCAGCGCCTTGATGAATTGATGGAGATTCAGCAGGAGATTTCAGCAGATTTGAGTCACGCTAAAATCGGTAATGAGTATAATGTGATTATCGACAGAAAAGAAGGCGATTACTACATCGGTCGTACTGAGTTCGACTCGCCTGAGGTAGATCCGGAAGTCTTGATTAAGGATGAGGGCAAGCGTTTGTGCGTAGGTTCTTTCCATAAGGTCAAGATTTACGATGCTGATGATTTCGACCTGTATGCTACAGTGATAAAATAAGTATAAAAACAAGAAAGGTTTTTTAGTGAATAATAAAGAGTTGGTTAACGAGCTTTCGTCTCGTTTGGGATATACTAATAAGGATGCCGCTACATTGGTTTCGTCGATAGTGTCGATAATGGGCGATGGTTTCTCGAATGGAAAGAAGGCTTCGTTCGATGATTTCGGTCAGTTCGAAGTGAAGAAGAAGATGGAGCGAATCACGGTGAATCCGTTGACCCAACAGCGTCTTTTGGTTCCGCCTAAGTTGGTACTTACATATAAACCAAGCCCGATTTTGAAAGATAAGTTTAAAAATACCTCAGCCGATGAATGAAGAAGAACTAACGTTGCAAGATCTGATAGATTTATTGGTTAAGCGTCATGATATGGAGCGGGCAGATGCGGATGCATTTGTCAAGCTCTTTTTTTCGTTGATAGAAGAGGGGTTGGCGGCTGATAGGTATGTTAAGATAAAGGGGCTTGGCACGTTCAAACTCATTGATACCCGTATTACGTTTTCTCCAGATTCAGCGATGAAGGACTTGGTGAACAAACCTTTCTCGCATTTTGAAACGGTGGTGCTGAATGATAAGACTCACTTTGATGATATGCCTGAAAATGAGTTGCCTATCTCTGATGTAGAGACTGACGAATCGGTAAAAGATGCATCGGATTCTACTTCGGAAAACGATAGTGACGAAGCTACATTATCAGAAGAAGTGGAATCTGTTTTGGAAGAAGTGTCGGATCAGAGTGTGGAAGAAGAAAATCCTGTATCGGCTAAAGCTAAAGAAGAACAATCGTTTGTTCAATCTGAATCTGAATCTGTAGAGCGTCGTTCGGCTTCTTCTACCAGCATTCCTTGGTGCATGGTTGCTTCTATTCTTTTGGTTGGTGTAATAGCAGGCGGTTTTATGGTTTGGAGTATGTTTAGAACAGCTTCAACAGTAAAAATGTCCTCTGTAGAACCGAAAGAACCTATTGCTGTTATAGAGCATGATAGCGTGGCGAGTGATACGCTGACTGTAGATAGCGCAATGGTAAGTAAGGAGGAGGCTGTGGCAAATGAGCGTCGCCAAGATTCTGCAAAAGTTGTAGCGATAAATCCGGAACGGGAAGAAGAACCGAAAGGTGGTTTGTCATTATCGGATGCGGTGACGTATGCTATAGTGGGCACACGTGCTACGCATCAGTTGCAATACGGCGAGACGCTTGTAAAGTTGGCACGCAAGTATTATGGCAACAAGAAATTGTGGCCGTACATAGCGCGGTATAATAAGGAGGCGCTGGCAGACGTGGATAACATACCTGTGGGTACTACGATAAGGATTCCGGAACTCTCTGAAGAGAAAACTAAATAGCCGAAAACGTTTTCAGACTAATAAGTCTAAAGTTTTAGGATGCTTTGTGTCGTTTGGTAAAAATATTTTTTGTTTTTATCAAGCGACAATGTTTTTTAATAAAAATTAGTTGGCTCTGTTAATAGAATGCCGTACTTTTGGCTTTGCAAAAAAGCCATGTAATGATGGCGTGAAATAGTATAAAATTTGAGAACATAAAAATATTAAATTATGGCTGAAGCTATTGATATTCGTGAATTGAACGAACGCATAGAGCGCCAAAGCGCATTTGTAACCAATTTGATGACTGGCATGGACCAGGTTATCGTAGGTCAGAAACATTTGATAGAATCGTTGTTGATAGGTTTGCTTTCTGATGGACATATCTTGCTTGAAGGTGTTCCTGGGTTGGCAAAGACATTGGCCATTAAGACATTGGCATCACTTATCGACTCAAAATACAGCAGAGTGCAGTTTACTCCCGACTTGTTGCCAGCCGATATTATCGGTACAATGATTTATAGCCAGAAAGATGAGCAGTTCATCGCTAAGAAAGGTCCTATCTTCGCTAACTTCGTATTGGCCGATGAAATTAACCGTGCTCCGGCTAAGGTGCAGAGTGCCTTGCTCGAAGCCATGCAGGAACGTCAGGTTACTTTGGGAAAAGAAACTTTCGATTTGCCTACTCCGTTCTTGGTAATGGCTACTCAGAACCCTATTGAGCAGGAAGGTACTTATCCGTTGCCAGAAGCCCAGGTAGACCGTTTTATGCTGAAGGTGGTGATTGACTATCCTAAGTTGGAAGAAGAAAAGAAGATTATCCGTCAGAATATCTCGGGTGAGAAGGTAGAGGTTCGTCCTATCCTGAAAGCTGAAGAGATTATCGAGGCTCGTAAGGTAGTACGTCAGGTTTATCTGGACGAGAAGATTGAACAGTATATCGCTGATATCGTATTCGCAACTCGTTATCCTGAACAGTACGGATTGAAGGAACTGAAGAGTCTGATTGGTTTCGGTGGTTCTCCGCGTGCTTCTATCAACTTGGCATTGGCTGCTCGTAGCTACGCTTTCATCAAACGTCGTGGATATGTAATTCCGGAAGACGTGCGTGCGGTGGCACACGATGTATTGCGTCATCGTATCGGATTGACTTACGAAGCTGAAGCTACCAACGTTTCATCCGACGAAATTGTAAGCAAGATCTTGAATAAGGTTGAAGTGCCCTAATCTGTAGGAAACTTGCCTTTAGCCGTTGGTCTGGAGGATGACGGCTGATAAAGATAAACTCGACCACGGGAGGAGTGGGGCACAGTGCCGCCGCTCAATCTCATGGCCGAGAATGTAATTTATAAATAGAGGAGCGTAGGCTTAAACCCATAAAATAATGGAAACAAGTGAACTATTAAAGCGTGTACGTCAGATAGAAATAAAGACTCGTGGACTTTCGAGCAATATCTTTGCAGGACAATATCATTCAGCTTTTAAAGGTAGAGGTATGGCCTTTTCGGAAGTGCGAGAGTATCAGTACGGCGACGATGTGCGCGATATAGACTGGAACGTCACGGCTCGTTTCGACAAGCCTTTCGTAAAGGTGTTCGAGGAGGAGCGTGAGCTTACGGTTATGCTGTTGGTCGATGTGTCGAACAGTCTCGATTTCGGTACTGTAAAGCAGTTGAAACGAGATATGGTGACGGAGATTTCCGCTACCTTGGCGTTCTCGGCCATTCAGAACAATGATAAGATTGGAGTGATTTTCTTCTCGGATAAGATTGAAAAGTTTATTCCGCCTAAGAAAGGACGTAAGCATATCTTGTATATAATACGTGAGTTGATCGACTTTAAGCCGGAGAGCACACGTACCAATATTCAGTGTGCTATAGAGTATCTTACTAATGTACAGAAGAAGCGTTGCACGGCTTTCATGCTGAGCGACTTTATTGACGACCACGATTTTCAGAATGCATTGACGGTAGCTAACCGTAAGCACGACGTGGTGGCTCTGCAGGTGTACGACCGCCGCATGGAGGAACTGCCCGATGTAGGATTGCTGAAGTTGCGTGATGCAGAGACCGGACATGAGCAGTGGGTAGACACTTCGTCGAGAGCGGTAAGAAACGCCCATCATGCGTGGTGGATGCAGCGTCAGGAAAAGCTGAATGACATTTTTACTCATAGTAATGTAGATTCTGTTTCCGTGCGTACTGATCAGGATTATGTAAAAGCTCTGCTAAACTTATTTGCTAAACGAAACTAAGGTGTGACTATGAAGTGTATCTTATCATATAGAAGAAATCTAAAAAGAATTTGCGGTGTATTGTTGCTGTGCTTGGCTGCTATAGAGGGATTTGCCCAGGTTACGGTAGATGCCAGCATCGACTCTACACAGCTTTTTATCGGTCAGCAAGCTAAAATAAAACTGCAGGTTAGCATGAATGCAGGGCAGAATTTGCTGATGCCTCAATTCCCTGATACTATCGTTACTGGGGTAGAAGTTGTAGATGTTGCCAAACCTGATACTCAGATGCTGAACGGCAACAAGCGTTTGCTTATCTCGCAAGAATATACAGTGACTTCGTTCGACTCGGCTTTGTATTATCTGCCGCCGTTCGAGGTAAGTGTTGACAATAAGTTATATCGCTCTAAAAATCCGTTGGCGCTGAAAGTGTATTCGGTGCCCGTAGATACTTTGCACCCAGACCAGTTCTTCGGTCCTAAGCCTATTCAAGAGGTTAGTATTACGTGGGGTGATATCGATACGTTGGTATATTCGCTTCTCATTATGCTGATATTGGCAGGCGTTTCGGTGTTCTTTGTTATCCGCTACCGCGACAATAAGCCTATCATTAAGATTATTAAGATAGAACCTAAGTTGCCGCCTCACCAGATGGCCATGAAGAAGATAGACGAAATCAAGTCGGATAAGGCTAAACTGCGTAACGATCCGAAGGCGTATTACACTGAACTTACGGATGTTATACGTACTTACATAAAAGATCGCTTCAACTTTAATGCGCTAGAGATGACCTCTGCAGAGATTATCGAACATTTGATGCAGGTGAAAGACCAGCAGTCTATCGCCGAGTTAAAATTGCTTTTCGAAACTGCCGATTTGGTTAAGTTCGCCAAGCATGCTCCGCTGATGAACGAGAACGATATGAACTTGGTCAATGCGGTAGATTTCATTAATGAGACTAAGGAAGAAGAAGATCCTAACGCCAAGAAAGAACCTACAGAGATTCGAGTAGAAGAAAAACGCTCTAAGCAGGGACGCATCATACTGATATGCAGCATTGTGCTGACCAGTGTGGGAGCGGTAGTTGCCTTGTATTTTGCAATACGTCGTATCATTGAATTGTTCTTTTAATATTTATAGATTATGATTTTTGCTAATATAGAATATCTGTTTCTGCTGCTGTTGCTTATACCTTATATAGTATGGTATTTTATGCGACGCAAGAAAACGGAACCTACCATGCAGGTGTCTACTACCCGCATGTATATGAATGCGCCCAAGACGTGGAAGGTGTACTTGCTTCATGCTCCTTTCTTACTTCGTGTAGTGTCGTTCGTAATGATAGTATTGGTGCTGGCTCGTCCGCAAACTACTGATAATTGGCAGAATACGGAGATAGAGGGTATCGATATCATGATGGCGGTCGACGTGTCTACCAGTATGCTTGCCGAGGATTTGAAACCGAATCGTCTGGAAGCTGCAAAGCAAGTGGCTTCTGAGTTTATCAACGGTCGCCCTAACGATAATATCGGTCTTACTATTTTTGCAGGTGAGGCGTTTACCCAGTGTCCGCTTACGGTAGACCACGGTGTGCTGCTCAACTTGTTTCACAGCATTCACGGTGATATAGCCCAGAAAGGTTTGATAGAAGACGGTACCGCTATCGGTATGGGATTGGCCAACGCTATAAGCCGCCTGAAAGACAGTAAGGCAAAGTCGAAGGTAATCATTCTGCTTACCGACGGTAGCAACAACCGTGGCGACATCTCTCCGCTTACCGCGGCAGAGATTGCTAAGCAGTTTGGCATACGTGTGTATACCATCGGTGTAGGAACTAATGGTACAGCACCTTATCCTATGCCTACATATGCGGGAGTGCAGTATGTAAACATCCCTGTAGAGATAGATGAGAATACGCTTACACAGATAGCTGGAGCTACAGATGGAAACTATTTCCGTGCTACCAGCAACTCTAAACTGAAAGAAGTGTATAAAGAAATCGATAAGTTGGAAAAGACAAAACTGAATGTTAAGGAATTCAGTAAGCGTGAAGAAGCTTTCGCTCCGTTTGCGTTGATAGCTTTCATCTGCATTCTGTTGGAACTTGTCTTGAGAAATACCGTATTAAAGAAGATACCTTAAAAAACAGAAGATTATGTTTCGATTTGGAGAACCCTTATATTTATATTTATTGTTAGTGTTGCCATTCTTGGCAGTGCTGTTCTTTTATTCGAACTATAGAAGGCGTAAGCGCATCCGCCAATATGGTGATCCGGAACTGTTGGCGCATCTGATGCCCGATGTTTCAAAGTATCGCCCCGACGTGAAGTTCTGGTTGGTCTTCTCGGCTTTGGCTATGGTGATATTCATGATGGCCCGTCCGCAGTTCGGCTCTAAGATGGAGACCGTTAAGCGTCAGGGTATCGAGACGGTGGTAGCGCTGGATATCTCTAACTCTATGTTGGCCGAGGATGTAAAGCCAAGTCGTTTGGATAAATCGAAAAAGTTGATTTCACGGCTTCTTGAAACGTTTAATAACGATAAGGTAGCGTTGATAGTATTTGCAGGCGATGCTTTTACACAGTTACCTATAACTAGCGACTATATTTCGGCTAAAATGTTTCTTGAAACTATCAATCCTTCGCTTATAAGTACTCAGGGTACAGATATTGGTGGTGCCATCAATCTGGCTATGAAGAGCTTTACTCCGAACGAAGGGGTAGGACGCGCTATCGTTTTGATAACCGACGGTGAAAACCATGAAGGTGGAGCTACAGAAGCGGCTACAGAAGCAGCCAAGAAAGGTGTTAACGTGTTTGTCTTGGGAGTAGGTTCGCCCGAAGGTTCGCCCATTCCAACAGAAAGCGGATCGAACGAGTTCAGAAAAGATAGAGACGGCAACGTTATCGTGACTCGACTCAATGAGCAGATGTGTCAGGAGATAGCGAAAGCCGGTAACGGAATGTACGTACGCGTAGATAATACCAACAATGCAGAACGTGCTCTGAACGCTGAGATTAATAAGTTGGCCAAGGCCGACGTAGAAAGTCAGGTTTATACTGAATTCGACGAACAATTCCAGGTGTTGGCATGGTTGGCACTGATTTTGTTGGTTATCGATCTGATAATTTTAGAGCGTAAGAATCCGCTCTTGAAGAATGTGAAACTCTTTAAACAAGATTGATTATGATGTTATATAAAGGATGTCTGATGGTAGGGCTGATGATGGTTTCGGCAACGGCTTTCGGACAGAAAACCGTTCGCGACTATCTTCGAGGCGGAAATAAATTATATAAGGACAGTACATTTGTTAAGGCGGAGGTTGATTACAGAAAAGCTCTTGAACTTGACCCTAAGTCGACCGACGCCATGTATAATCTGGGCAACGCATTGTTGATGCAGCAAAAGGCGAAGGATGCGATGGAGCAGTTCGAAGCTGCCTCAAAAGTAGAGAAAGATAAGAAGAAGCTTTCGCAAATCTATCATAACATGGGTGTGATATTGCAGTCTTCTAAACAATATCCGCAGTGCATAGAGGCTTATAAGAAAGCTTTGCGTAATAATCCTGCCGACGATGAGACTCGCTACAACTTGGCTTTGGCGCAGAAGTTGCTTAAAGACCAGCAGCAGAATCAGGATCAGAATAAGCAGCAAGAGCAAAAGCAGGATAAGAAGGACGACGATAAACAGCAGAAAAATAAAGAACAGCAAGACCAGAAGAAAAAAGATCAGCAGAATCAGAATCAGCAACAACAGCAAAATCAGAATCAGATGTCTAAGCAGAATGCTGAGCAGTTGCTGAAGGCGGCTATGCAGGACGAAAAGAACGTGCAAGACAAGGTGAAAAAAGGCGTTCGCATTCAAGGTCGTAAATTGGAAAAAGACTGGTAACATATTGATAATAATATAAAAAGATAATAATAATGAGAAAACTGATTTTCTTACTGCTATTGATTGTTTCTGTCGTGCGGGTATATGCCGACGACAAAGCGACACTGAGGGCCGATGCGCCTGAGGTGGTAGTAAGTGGAGACCAATTCAGACTGGAGTTTACAGTTAATACTCAAAAAGTGAAAGATTTCCGTGCTCCTAGCATCAAGGGGTTTGATGTACTGATGGGGCCGAGCCGCTCTATGCAGAGCAGTACTCAGGTTATTAACGGTAAGGTTTCGTCTACCAGCTCCATCACTTATACGTATATTTTGATGGCTAGTGATGCCGGCACCTATACTATTCCGGCTGCTAGTATCGAAGTCAACGGCGAGAAGGTGTTTTCTAACGCCATAACTATTAAGGTTCTTCCGCCAGATAAAGCTGGAAATAACAGCGGTAACTCTTCTTCTTCGCGTTCATCATCTTCTTCGGCAAGAGGACGTGCGGGACAGATTTCGGGTAACGAACTGTTTATCGTGGCTAATGCCAGTAAGACTAACGTACATGAGCAAGAGGCTATTTTGCTGACTTACAAAGTTTATACATCGGTTAACCTGCGTCAGTTGCGTGGCGATATGCCGGATATGAAAGGCTTCCATACTCAGGAAATTCAGTTGCCTAACCAGAAGGTGTTCCAATTAGAGCATTATAAGGGACGTAACTACAACGCTACCGTATGGAGTCAGTACATTCTCTTCCCGCAGCAGACTGGTAAGTTGGAGGTTCCTGCCATTACGTTCGATGCGGTTGTGGCACAGCGCACTGAGTCGGACGATCCGTTCGACGCTTTCTTCAACGGTGGTGGAATCGTTGAGGTGCAGAAGAAGATTGTTGCTCCTAAGCTTACTATCAACGTTCAGCCTCTTCCGTCTAAGCCGGCTAACTTCTCGGGTGGTGTAGGAGAGTTCAGTATCTCTTCTTCTATCAATTCTAAAGAAGTACGTACCAACGATGCTGTAACCGTTAAGTTGGTTATCAAGGGGTCGGGTAATATGAAGCTTATCAGCACTCCGGAGCTTAAGTTCCCCGAAGATTTCGAGGTGTACGATCCTAAGGTAACTAATAATTTCGACGTTTCTACAGCTGGTCTTACCGGCTCTCAGACCATCGAGTACTTGGCTATTCCGCGTCATGCAGGCGATTTCACCATTCCGCCGGTAGAATTCACTTATTTCGATTTGAAGAGTAACGCATATAAGACACTGAAGACAGAGGCTTATAATCTGAAGGTGGCTAAGGGTAAAGGCAACGCTGATCAGGTTATAGCCGACTTCACCAGCAAGGAAGATGTAAAGGTATTAGGTCAGGATATTCGCTTCATCAAGTTGGGCGACACAGATTTGCAGAAGAAAGGCGACTTCTTCTTCGGAACTCTTTCATATTGGTTGTGGTATATCATTCCGTTCATACTGTTTGTAGTGATGATGGTATTCTTCCGCAAGCAGGCAGCCGAGAATGCAAACGTAGCTAAGGTCAAGACTAAAAAGGCAAACAAGGTAGCCGTTAAGCGTCTGAAATTGGCAGGTAAGTTATTGGCGGAAAATAAAAAGAACGAGTTCTACGACGAAGTGCTGAAAGCTTTGTGGGGATACATCAGCGATAAGCTCAGTATCCCGGTTTCTCAATTGTCGAAAGACAACATCGAGGCAGAACTTACCAAGCATGGAGTAGCCGAAGACATTACCAAGACATTCCTCGGAGCACTCGACGAATGCGAATTTGCGCGTTACGCTCCGGGTAGCGAAAGCGAGGCTATGGATAAGGTTTACTCAATGTCGGTAGATGCCATTAGCAAGATGGAAAATAGTATTAAACATTAAAGATAGGAGAACTGATAGATGAAAAAGATATCTGTTATTTTATATTTCCTGATAGGAATGATGCAAGTGTTATCGGCTGCTCCTACCAAAGCCGAGGCGGACAAGGCATATCAGGATAGTCATTATGCCGATGCTATAGAGAAGTACGAAGCTATTCTGAGCGAGGAAGGCGAATCGGCTGAGCTGTATTATAACTTGGGAAACAGTTATTATAAGAATAAGAACGTGGCTAAGGCAGTGCTCAATTATGAGCGTGCCTTGTTGCTCGATCCGGGAAACGCCGACGCTCGTTTTAACCTTGAGATGGCTCGCAGCAAGACAACCGACAAGGTTACTCCGGTGAGCGAGGTGTTTATCGTGACTTGGGCAAAGGCTGTCGTTAACTGGCAGAGCGAGAGTCAATGGGGCGTATGGGGTATAGTAAGTTTTATCCTGTTGCTTGCCTCTTTGGGCATGTATATTTTCGGAAAACAGATTGTCTTGAAGAAAATAGGTTTTACCGGAGCCGTGGCTTTCCTGATGATTACCATCTGCGCCAACCTCTGTGCTAGTCAGCAGAAAGATGAGCTTATTACTCGTGACGGTGCCATCATCATGTCGCCCAGCATTACAGTTAAGAGTACTCCTAATGAGAACGGTACCAATCTGTTTGTGTTGCACGAAGGCTCTAAAGTATATATCGATGATAACTCTATGAAGGCATGGAAGGAAATCCGCCTCGAAGACGGAAAGAAAGGATGGGTTCCTACATCGTCTATTGAAATTATTTAATTTGACAAACCGAAAGAGAGACTATAAATGATAGACATACAGCAACTTATACAGACTGATCAGCATTTATTGCTTCAGCTTAACGGCAGTGACTCATTGTTTTGGGACGGCGTGATGTGGACAGTCTCCGATACCAAGACATGGATTCCGGCTGCGGTAGTGTTGCTGTATGTCATCTTTAAGAACTGCAAACTATCGCAGGGCATGTTGGTGCTGCTCACCTTGGCGTTGGTAGTGTTATGCGCTGATCAGTTCTCTTCAGGATTATGCAAGAATTACTTTATGCGATTCCGCCCTTCGCAAGAACCAGCTCTTACCGACTTGGTTCAGGTGGTGAACGGATATCGTGGCGGAGCTTACGGATTCATTTCGAGTCATGCTGCCAACACTTTTGCCATCGCTGTGTTTGTATCTTTGCTGATTCGTAATGGATGGCTTGCATTTACAATGCTATTTTGGGCGTTAGTGCCATCTTTTTCTCGAATATATTTAGGCGTGCATTATCCGGGTGATATTATTTTCGGTGCTCTTGCCGGTAGTGTTATAGCGATAATAGGCTATGTTATTTTTCTGTTTCTTCAGAAAAAATTGTTCCGTAATCCGCAGTACATTTCCAGTCAGTACACAGGCAGTGGTTTCAAGACTTCCGATGTTTGTATGATTCAGTCGGCGTTGCTCCTTTCTTTTATATATGTTATTGTTGCGGGAATGATGGTTGCCCGTAATTCTTTTTTCTGATTACCCTTTTGCCAAGGCGCTTCTCAGTTATCTTTCAGTTGATGTTTTTGTAAAAAAGTTCGCTTTTACTTGCGAAAATATTATTTTATCGCTACATTTAGAACGTGATACAATAACGCAAGTGTTTAACTTCTAAAATTTGACTACTATGAACAGAACAATAACCTTCAACGAACTTAGAAAGATTAAAGACTCATTGCCCAGTGGAAGTATGCATCGTATTGCAGATGAGCTTAATATTAGCGTAGAAACGGTGCGTAATTTCTTTGGTGGACATAATTTTAAAGATGGAAAATGTGTAGGTATTCACTTGGAACCGGGTCCCGACGGCGGATTGGTTATGCTTGATGATACTACCGTATTAGACCGCGCTCTGAATATCCTGAGAGAGGAAGCGGAATAAATAAGCAGATTAATTTTTTAAATAATGGAGTTATGGAAGAGAAACTTGTTACATTAGCCATCCTTACGTACTCCAAGGCACAAATACTCAAGACGGTGTTAGAGGGTGAAGGCATTGAAACCTTCATTCATAATGTCAACCTTGTAGAGCCCGTAATATCGTCGGGCGTGAGAGTACGCATTAAAGAAAGCGATTTGCCGCATGCACTCCAGATAGTGGAGAATGCTTCGTGGCTGTCAGAAGAGGTGGACGCTCTGGGAAATACGGAGAAGAAACGTGGTGATCATATCCTTATTCCTATTGATTTCTCGGAATATTCATTAAAAGTATGTCACTTTGGCTTTGATTTGGCGAAGAAACTTAATGCCGAGGTCGTCTTTCTGCATGTATATTTTGCTCCTATTTATATGCCCACTTTGCAGTATGAGTCGGGCATGTCTTTAGATGCTCCCGATTTTGGAGAGAAAATAGATACACGTGGGCAGGTAACCGCAATACACGAAAAACTGAAAGGCTTTGCAGAAAAAGTGGATAAAGAAATGGCAGAAGGTACATTGCCTAAGGTGAAATACTGTTGTCTCTTGCGCGAAGGGATTCCTGAAGAGGAAATCTTGACGTATGCCGAAGACGAGAAGCCGCGGGCCATCATTATGGGGACGCGTGGAGAAGGGCAGAAGCATCTAGACTTGATAGGCAGTGTTACAGCCGAAGTGATAGAACGCAGTCCGGTGTATGTGTACGCCATTCCAGACGATGCTCAGTCTTTGTTTGTTGATGATATTAAGAAGATTGCTATTTTTACAAGCTTTGATCAGCGTGATTTGATTGCATTCGATTCGCTGATACGTACTTGGGGAGGTAAGCATTTTGAGGTGTCATTCATTCATATCTCGTCGCATGAAGAGAAGCGGGCATGGAATGAGGTGAAACTTGCCGGTATACAAGATTATTTCAAGCGGTTATATCCGGATATAGAGTTTGGTTATTTTCAGATTAGCGATAATAACCTGTCGGAAGAGACGGATCGTTTGATAAGGGAACAAGGTATTGATGTAATTTGTGTTACTCATTACAAGCGGAATATTTTCGCTAGATTGTTCCGTCCGGGCATCGCCAGGAAGATGCTGTTTCACAGTCATACTCCTTTATTGGTAATTAAGTGATGAAACAATAAAGCCGATCATTTTAGTCTTTTTGATGACTTGAATGGTCGGCTTTTCTTTTTATTCTTTACTTCCTTTCGGTGCGGCAGGCTTTCTGTTTCTTGGTCTGTTTCCTCCGTTTGGTTTTCCACGTCGCTTGTTATTGCTTCTTCGGTTTCCCTTTTTGGTAACCGGAGCGTATTCTGGAGCTTCGCCTAACTCTGCGGGGACAGGAATTTTATATATATCAGTGCCTAAAAAATTCTCTATTTGCTTAAACTTGGTCTGCTCTGTTTCACTAACAAAGGTGATAGCACATCCGTCATTGTTGGCACGGGCGGTACGACCGATACGATGCACATAGTCTTCGCTGTCGTGAGGAACGTCATAGTTGATAACCAAGCGGATATCGTCGATGTCGATGCCTCTGGCTACGATATCAGTAGCAACCAATATATTGATGCGACCGTTGCGGAACTCGTGCATTATGGCGTCGCGTTGACATTGTTCCAAATCGGAATGCATCTCGCCAACATTCAGTTTCAATCGCTTCAAAGATTTCGTTACCTCTTTCACCTTCAATTTTGACGATGCAAATATGATAACCCTCTCTGGTGCTTGATACTTGAACAAACTCTCTACGATACCTAGCTTCTGAGTTTCGTAACAAACATATGCCGCCTGGATAATCTTTTCCGCCGGCTTAGAAACAGCTAACTTCACCTCTTCGGGATTATTCAAGATGCTCTGAGCCAACTGCTGAATCTTGGTAGGCATGGTAGCCGAGAACATTATGGTCTGACGCTCCTTAGGTAAATACTTCACTATTTGCATAATATCGTCAGAGAATCCCATATCGAGCATACGATCGGCCTCATCAAGGATGAAGAACGAAACCTTAGAAAGGTCTACATACCCCAAACTAAGGTGACTAAGCAAACGTCCGGGAGTGGCGATTACCACATCCGCGCCTAATGTAAGACCCGTCTTTTCTTGCTCAAAGCGTACACCGTCATTTCCTCCATAAATAGCTACACTCGATATAGGCATGAAATAAGAGAAACCCTCCATCTGCTGGTCAATCTGCTGAGCCAATTCACGTGTAGGCGACATGATGACACAGTTGATGGCATCTGCAGGGTACCCGCCTTTGCTGAGCTGGTTGATGACTGGGAGCAAGTAAGCCGCAGTTTTTCCAGTTCCGGTCTGCGCTACTCCTATCAGGTCTTTCCCTTCGAGTATAACAGGTATTGTTTTTTCTTGCACAGGCGTACACTCCCTGAAGTTCATGGCATCCAAAGCATCGAGCACGCTGTCTTCTAAGTTTAATTCGGAGAAATTCATATATTTATATTAAAGTCTAATTTTCTAAGTATCAACGATTGCCTCGTTCGTCAAGATACGAGTCCTTGAATCCGAGGAAGTACAGTACTCCGTCCAGACCTATAGTGTTGATAGACTGCTGAGCGTTGGCCTGTACCTTTGGCTTGGCATGGAAGGCGATACCCAATCCGGCTACCGAGAGCATCGGAAGGTCGTTGGCACCGTCGCCCACGGCTATGGTCTGCTGTATATCCACATTTTCCACCTGAGCGATAAGCTGCAGTAACTCTGCCTTTCGTTTTCCGTCGACTATGTCGCCAACGAAACGTCCTGTCAGTTTTCCGTCTTCTATCTCCAGATTATTAGCATATACATAATCTACGCCGAAACGCTCTTTCAGATAGTTGCCGAAATAAGTGAAACCACCCGACAGGATAGCTATCTTATAACCATATTTCTTAAGTACATACATCAGTCGCTCCACACCCTCGGTGATAGGCAGATTCACGGCGATATCCTTCATAACCGACTCGTCCAATCCTTTCAATAGAGCCACACGCTCTGTAAAGCTTTCCTTGAAATCTATTTCGCCACGCATCGCACGTTCAGTAATCTCGCGCACCTGCTTTCCTACACCGGCCCGTTCCGCAAGTTCGTCTATCACTTCAGTCTGAATCAGTGTAGAGTCCATATCGAAACAAATCAGTCGGCGCATTCTGCGGTACATCGTATCCTTCTGGAAAGAGAAGTCCATCCCAAGCTGTGCGCTCAGCGTCATAAGTTCTTCGTGCAGCTCGTCCATATCCGATGGAGTGCCACGTACTGAGAACTCTATACATGCACGCACCTTAGCCAGATGTTCATCGAGCGGGATACGTCCCGTCATTCGGCGAATGCTATCGATGTTCAGTCCCTGTTTAGCCAGCGCACTTGTGGCCGCTGCTATTTGCTGAGCCGTAAGTTTACGTCCCAAGAGGGTAAGTATATATCGGTTTTTGCCCTGCATCCCAACCCAAGTGTTGTATTCTTCGCGCGAGATAGGGTAGAAACTCAGATTAATGTTAAGCTCAGAAGCCTTAAAGAGCAACTCCTTCATCACGTTTCCGGAATCTTTTTCTTTCGCTTTAAAGAGAATGCCTAAAGAAAGTGTATTATGAATGTCGGCCTGACCGATGTCCATTATGTCTACATCATATTTGGATAATATTTCCGTAACCGAAGCTGTCAGTCCGGGTCTGTCTAAACCGCTTATGCGGATGAGTATTAATTCTGTACTGTTCTCCATTATATTGATAAAATCGAATAATGCAAATATACACTTTTATTATTAACTCAACCGTACGAAACGCCATTTTTGAGGCTTTTGAGCCATTAGAAGGTTAAATTTATGTTAGAAAACATATTTTTAGCGATGTTTTTTATGCAGGTAATTGAAAAAACAGTATTTTTGCACCGGTTTCTTATGGTAAACATGAATTCGGCTTAGCCGAAAGTTGTTTTCAGTAGATAACATTCCGAGCCGAAACCGCTGTTAAAGGACAGCCTCGGATAGTATTAACTAAAATCAAATTACATGATTAAAAATGTAAAATGGTTTTTTGTTGTATTAGTATTCAGTTCCTTAATCTCTCTTTCATTTAGCAAGGAGAGTGTTCCGACAGAGAAATTGACTTCGGGCGACAAGCTTCCCGAGTTGCGTCTCTGCGAAGACATGCAGTCGCTCAATATGCATGCACCTTCAAACGGTTTCTTATTATTGAGCTTTTGGGCAAGTTATGATGCGGCGTCCAGAGAAAATAATGCCGCATTGTCTCATCTGGCAGGTGGTGACGCCAGAGTGAAAATGGTTTCTGTTTCCTTCGACCATTACGCTTCGGTTTTCGAATCGGTGGTAAAACAGGATGGGCTTGATGCCGATGCTTGTTTTTTGGAGACACGTGGTACCGATTCGGAGCTATTCGATCAGTTTGATTTGAAGTCGGGTTTTACGAATTTCCTGATTGATAGCAATGGAATGATTGTTGCTAAAAACATTACTCCGGCCGAGTTGGTTTCTTTCCTGAATGAATAAAACGGGAAGATTCTTTTTATCTTTAATACAACAAAAAGCAAAAAAGTTGCCTAAAAGAGCGTTTCGGTCTCTTTCGGCAACTTATTTTTTTTCTGATTATTTTGTTTTGCTGACCGTGTGTAGCACATTACCTTTCTTGTCTATCATATACAGGCAGAGTTTGTTTTTCGACGCTGCTATTACTGAGAATCCCGGTTCGTTAGAACAGAATACTGTGCCTTCTATTGGTTTTGTTTTTCTGCTCAGTGCGCCAGCCGAAAATACCCCACGTAAGTAATCTTCACCTTATAAGTACCCGGTTTCAGGTTAGGCAGAGAATAATAACCGTTAATGTCGCTAGTAACGCCCGTGTGCAAGTCCTCAATCATTGCCGTAGCACCCGGCAGCGCCTGCTTTTCCGTATCCGTTATCCTACCTCTAATGTTACCCGTCTCTGGATTCTCGTTTACCTCTGCAGAGCATGTCAATAGTTTACTGGGCGCAAAGGTATGGACGGTGTTTTACGAAATTGTTACAATAAATTTACGAGTTTAAGACGTTTTGTGAATCATCAAAAAAAATACCGCGACTCACCCCTACATTATGAGTCGCGGTATTTATGATAGATTTATAGCGTTTCTATATCTTTCTTAGACAATCCGGTAGCTTGCGAAATAATATCGATAGCTACTCCTAATTTCTTTAAGTTGCGGGCGTTCTCTATGTTTGTTTCCATTCTGCCTTTTTCCAAACCTTCTTCCATGCCTTCGGCCCGTCCTTCTGCAAGCCCTTGTTCACGTCCTTCTGCAAGTCCTTGTTCACGTCCTTCCATACGACCTTCCATGCGTTCGGTCTGTATATTACTTCTGAGAATGACAACATTATCTAAATGACGGTAGTATGCCGACAACTCATCTTTTGTCATGCAGTCCAGCTTTAAGCGTTCTCTGGCTTCTTCTAGTCCGGGAGCGGTAGCGTCAGAAGGAATGTTGCCTGTGTTCAGGTAATAAATCCATTCTTCTAATGGACTCTTCGCTACTTGATTGAAGTCGTTCACCTTTAGAATATAATACTCTGGGTATAGTTGGCTTACTGCATCAACCTTGAATGTTTGCTTCTGAAAAGGCGTTAGTTGCAGAATGTCTCCGTTATGGATGCCTTTGAACTCAGTCTTTCCGTGGTACACGAAATCCGTTCCGTGGCCTAAAGAGAAATATACAATGTTAACGCTGTACACTTTGCGTACTTTATCGTACCCTTCGCCACGATTTATATATTCTGTAACTAGTTTAGATGTACCAAACAGCATACGCTGAAAATAGGCGTATTCATTATTATTCTGTACCTCTATAAGCACAAGTTCACCCTTAGAATTTTCGGCAAGCATGTCTACACGATTGTACTTGTCGAATTCGTCTTCTTGATTACTTTCGCTTTCCAGTAACTTCTGGATAGTGATTTTTTCATTCAATAGGGTAGTGAGCAAGCCTTCTAGTACGCTGAAGTTCGCCTTGTTGCGGAGCAGTCTTTTCATTGCCCAGTCGAATCGGATTACTTGATTACTGTTGTTCATGTCCTTAACTTAAAACATTGATATGAGCAAAGGTAAATAAAAAGACGTATAGCAGCAAAAAAGAAATCTTAATTTCTTGTGTTTGCGGTCTTTGTGGTTATTTATTGATAATTCTATCACTGCTCTCTTTGACTGTCGCTGCACAAGATAAAAAGAGCGATTGTATAAAATAAAAAATCCACCTTCAAAACTAATTGAAGATGGACTGCGGTGCGTACGGGACTCGAACCCGTGACCCCATGCGTGACAGGCATGTATTCTAACCAACTGAACTAACGCACCATTAAAGGTTGTTTGTTTTTTATCTCTATTGGCGGTGCGTACGGGACTCGAACCCGTGACCCCATGCGTGACAGGCATGTATTCTAACCAACTGAACTAACGCACCATTTAGAGTTTGTTTTTTGTTTGCTATCTCTCTCGATTGCGGGTGCAAAGGTAGCGCAATTTTCTCAAACTCCAAATATTTCGGCAAATATTTTCAAGAAAATCTTCTCGGAAGACGGAAAATGATGAAAATTATTGCCACAAGACCCAATGTTATGGGATAATACAGGTAGCCGATGATGCTGATGGGTGAGAGGTGTGATAGCTCGGCGGCTATCAGCATCTGCGCTCCGTAGGGGATTATACCTTGTATTACGCACGAAAATGTGTCGAGCAGACTGGCGCTTTTACGTTTGTCTATCTTGTACTGCTCGGCTATGTTGCTTGCCAAGGGGCCTACGGTGATGATGGCTATGGTATTGTTGGCTGTACACAAGTTGGCCAGGCTGACCAAGGCGGCTATGCTGAACTCGGCTCCGCGCTTGTTGCCGATGTGCTTGGTAAGCTTGTGCAGAATGAAATCTACGCCTCCGTTAAAACGGATCAGCTCCAGCATTCCGGCGGCCAGAAGCGTTACTATGATGAGTTCGCCCATGCCCATTATTCCGTCGCTCATGGCTTTGAACCAGCCGAACAGGTCGAAGCTGCCGTACATCATGCCGATGATACCGGCTGACAGTATACCAAGAACCAATACTAAAGTGACGTTCATTCCGGCTATGGCAGTACCCAGTACTATAAGATAGGGGATGACTTTAGGGAATTCTACGCTTGCGGCTTCGGTGGGAATTTCAAATTCCAGACCGTATATCACGTAGTACGCTAGTACAAGCAGTGCTGCAGGGATGGCTATGAAGCAGTTTACGCGGAACTTGTCGCGCATTACGCAGCCTTGGGTACGGGTGGCGGCAATGGTGGTGTCTGAAATGAACGACAGGTTATCGCCGAAGAAGGCTCCTCCGGCTACTATGGCGGTTACCATAGGCAGACTAGTGCCGGTCTTGGCGGCTATTCCTACTGCCACAGGCACAAGGGCCACGATGGTTCCTACAGAAGTTCCGATAGACAGTGATATGAAGCATGATGCCAGAAAGATGCCGGCAAAGAGCAGGTTATCGGGCAGCAACTGCAGGGTGAGGTTTACGGTAGCGTCTATGGCACCCATTGTTTTGGCTGTCTGTGCGAATGCTCCGGCCAGGATGAATATCCATATCATCAGCATGATATTCTTGTTAGCCGCTCCGATAGAGAACTGCAGGATGCGGTCGTTCAGGCTAAGTCCCTTTGTGGTGGCTATGGCGTATGCCGAAGCGGTAATGAAAGCCACGGTAATGGGGACTTTGTAGAAGTCGTTGATGATGATGGAGGTTATCAGATAGAGACCCAGAAAAATTACGAGGGGCATAAGCGCCCATCCGTTGGGCTTGTTCACGATAGGGGTAAGTTTGTTGAAATCCATTCTCTTTTTGCGTTTTGTTTGTATCCTTATAAATAAAAACGCTGCAAAAGTAAGCAATATTAACGAGTTTTACCGCATATTAAGTGTATATAATGAAAAAGCTTGTCCCGATATCGCCTTGGTATGGCTAATATCAGAACAAGCTATCTGTCAGTTATTCATTATGTTATCGGGAGTATTCCGAAATATTCGTTCGGTTAGTCTTCGAGCAAGTATTCTATGGATGTCACTACGCGTACCTTTTTAAGGTAAGGAGTATTCGCATCTCTATCTTCTATGCTAAACTGTCCTTGATAGGCGGTGCGTATTTTTCCAAGCTTGCTGTCGGAGTCTTTTGCGAACTTCTCGGCAGCGGTGCGTGCGTTCTTTGTAGCTTCTTCAATCATCTGCGGCTTGATTTTGTTTAGCCCTGTATATGCATAGTTAACGTTATATCTGTAGTCGCCCGATGTGATGGCTATGCCACGGTTCAGTAATTCTCCTTGTTCAGTTATCAGGCTTCTTACCAAATCTACCTTGCTAGATGTCACTGTGATTACGGTGGTTACGTTATAGCGGAACTGCATGTTGCTGGTGTCGCTGTATCTTTCGGCCTTCATATCTATGATTTCAGGAGCATTTATGCTGATTTCAGATTCGGTTATGCCTTTTTCTTTTAAGAAGGCGACGATTGTTCGATTAGACTGCTTGATATCGGCGTATAATGACTCCATGTCGTTGCCAAGACATTTGTATACTAATGGCCATGTAACCTTGTCGGCTGGAACTTCCATTTCGGCCAATCCTTTTACGTTTACACTGCGCTTTCCTTGTGTGAATGTGCTGAATCCTCCTTTAATGCATAGTCCGAGTAGCAGGAATCCTACTGCGATGACGATAGATTCAATTCTGAAATTTTTCATGTCCGTAGTAATTTAAAAATTAGTAGTCGTTTTTTTAGTTCTTCAAATTCTTCATTTCTACGAAGATATGTAATATTACTGAGTAAAACAATATTCTGACGCGTGAATGTTTTCTTTATTTTGCTCTTATTTGTCCGTCTCCTTCTATGATCCACTTGTATGTGGTTATTTCTTCGAGTGCCATCGGTCCGCGTGCGCTCAGCTTCTGTGTGCTGATGCCTATCTCAGCTCCCAGTCCGAATTGTGCTCCGTCGGTGAAGCTTGTTGGGGCGTTCCAGTATACGCAGGCTGCGTCTACTTGGCTCTGGAAGGCACGGGCGGTGCTTTCGTTATCGGTGATGATGCACTCGCTGTGTCCGGAACCGTAGAGGTCGATGTGCTGTAAGGCTTCTTCTACCGAAGAAACTGTGCGGATGGCCATCTTGTAGTCCATGAATTCCGTTCCGAAACTGTCGTCGGTGGCGTGTTGCAGTAGCTCGATGGGGTAGTGCCCTCTGAGCGATTGGTATGCAGGCTCGTCGGCGTAGATAATTACGTGGCTCTCAGATAGCGGTTGGCATAGCTCGGGCAAGTCGCTTAGGCGGTCTTTGTTAATCAAGAGGCAATCGAGTGCGTTGCAAACGCTCACTCTTCTTGTCTTAGCATTGTTTATGATGCGTTTGCCCATTTTGGTATCTCCGTCTTTATCGAAATATGTATTCACCACTCCGGCTCCGGTTTCGATGACTGGGATGCGGGCTGTATCTCTTACAAAATCAATCAGCTTACGTCCGCCACGGGGGATGCAGAGGTCTACGTATCCTTTGGCGTTTAGCAGTTGCATGGCGGCTTCGTGAGTAGCCGGAAGCAATGCCACCGCATCGGTAGGAATATCGTGCTGTTTCAGTACGTCATGAATCAGACTGATGGCGGCTTGATTTGAGAAGTCTGCATCTCGTCCTCCCTTCAGTACGCAGGCGTTTCCGCTTTTAAAGCAGAGCGAGAACACGTCGAACGTTACGTTGGGGCGTGCTTCGTATATTATGCCTATCACTCCGAAGGGTACGCTTACGCGATGCAGGTGCAGTCCGTTGGGCAGAGTTCTCTCTTTGCTGACATGTCCCAGAGGGGATGGCAGTGTGCTTACGTTGCGTATGTCCGAGGCGATGCCTTCCAAGCGCTTGGTGGTGAGCTGCAGACGATCGTAAAGAGGATTCTCCGGGCTCATCCGCTCCAAGTCTTTGGCGTTAGCTTGCAACAGCGATTCCTGGCTGGTGATGATGGCGTCGGCTACAGCTCTTAACACTTCGTTTCTTTTGTCGTCGGAAAGCAGGGCTATCTTTCTGCTGGCAGTCTTTACTGCCGAAAATATCTCGTTCATAGGCTTTCGGTATTTATTGGTTGTTTTTGATTGTAATTTGTTACGGATTGATTACAAGATAATCGTAATGCACTATAGGTTTCTGGTCGTGCTGTCCGATGCATTTCCGTGCCTCGTCGCTGCTGTATCCGCTTCTTCCTATGCCGATGGGTTCTCCATTGTCGGAAATAATGCTCACGATGTCTCCTTCTTCGAAATCTCCTTCTATGGCGGTTACTCCCACAGGCAGAAGACTTACCGCCCTGTTGCCGCATAGCGCTTCTGTAGCCTTACGGTTTATGTGGATGCTTCCTTTTGTGAAGCTTCCGCTGTGGGCTATCCATTTCTTCATGGTAGAAGCCGTAGCGTTTGGGTTAGGCGTGAATTCGGTGTGCGGCGTGTCGGGCGCATTACTGATAAGGCGCATCAGTATGTCGTCGCGCTTGCCGTTGGCTATTATTACCTTGATACCTTCGTCGGCTATCAGGCGTGCTATGTTGCACTTGGCTGTCATTCCGCCTCGTCCGAATCCGCTTTTCTCCTGCTGAATGTAGTCGCTCAGGTTGCGGTCGGGTGTTACGATAGGTATTATTTCAGAGCGTGGGTCTTTAGGCGAGCCGTTGTATATGCCGTCTATATTACTCAGGATAATCAGCTCGTCGGCGTCGAGCATAGACGCTATGAGTCCCGACAGTTCGTCGTTATCGGTAAACATCAGCTCGGTTACGCTCACCGTATCGTTCTCGTTGACTATCGGAATCACCCCGTTGTCGAGCATCACCTCCATGCATGCCCTCTGGTTGAGGTATTCGCGCCGGGTAGAGAAGCTCTCTTTCATGGTGAGCACCTGTCCCACGTGGATGTGGTACTCGCGGAACAAATCGTAATATAGGTTGATTAGTTTGGCTTGTCCTAAAGCCGAGAACAGTTGGCGCTGTGCCACATTATCCAGTTTGCGGCTTACGGCGAGTTCGCCTCGTCCGCTGGCCACCGCTCCGCTCGATACCAATATCACCTCGTG
>ULYM01059358.1_pt1 | contig 24761 bp, 18 predicted proteins | sample 1962141 | NCBI WGS metagenome assembly ULYM01 (sample SAMEA4835862, study PRJEB28245) | human gut metagenome | biome: gut microbiome; material: fecal sample | place: Denmark | collected 2008
CCGAACGAGTGTTTCCGGGGGATTTTTTCCGGCGAATATCCATGATGTGCCTTGTGTGAGCGGGACGACTTGCCGTAACAGGTATTCGGCGGCTTCGATGTTCTCTTCGACCGAAAGGTTCCCGTGATAAAGGATATAGTTCTCCTTCGGGCCGGCAGGGGCTACCTCGGCGTATGCGTGAAAGGCTGGAAGCAGCGACACCGGGATTTGCGGGTATCTCGACGAGAAATAACAGCGGTCGCTCTCGGAGATCGCTAAAATGGCATCGGCATGCAGGAGTATCTTTTCGTATTTTGCCAATTTGACAGCTTCGAGTTCGTAGTAGAGTTTTTTCCACCCTGATGTCTTGCGGGATAATTCTTTGTAATATTCGTGCTCGATGTTGTGCGTTCGGACTAATTTGACACGGTCTTTCAGCCGTTTGTCGGACAGAAAGGCGCAGCAATGCAGACCTTCGAACAGTATGGGGGCATTGTCGGAAAGCAGATCGTCGAGAAGTTTTGAACAATGGCGACTGGAAACTATATAAGGGATATGCGAAAGCTGGCGGATAACAGAACGGTGGCGCGGATAGTAAGAGACTCTGGCGGCTACTTCGTTCAGTTGTTCGGCTCTACTCCGGTCGTATTGGAATGTGTGTAGCCATGTCTCGTAGCCCATATTTTTTAACGCTTTCAACTTATAGTAAATATCGATAACCCCTCCATAGTCCGGTGGAAAAGGGACTTGCAGAGAAACGACATGGAAACGTCGGGAGGGAGACGGAGACAAACTCATGGGGAATTAGAATTTGTATCCGAGACCAATGGAGATATTAGCCTGATTGAAGTCGTTTATGAAAATATATTTTCCCTCTATATGTAGGTTTAAGTGGCGGGAGATGTTCATTTCGAATCCGGCTCCGGCGTTTATTCCGAATTTATTTCGGGTATTGGAGAGTTCTTTATCGTTTTGTAACGCATTTCCCCTCCAACTTTGAAACGCGATACCGGCTAAGGGATATACCGAGAATCGACCGGCGAAAGGAATGAGGTAATGAATGTTCCCATTGATTTCCCATTCGTTGAGGTCGTGGTGCGAGAATGTGTAGTTGACCGACGGCACTACTCGCCAGTTTTTTGCAAAGGGGAGATGCATGAAAACTCCTGCTTGTACGTTTTCTGTATCGAACATGTATCCGGCTGATATGCCTAAGCACTTCGTATTGTAATTTTGTGCTTGGACGGTGGTGGCGGAAAGCAGCCCCATGAATATAAAAAGTCCTATTATTTTTTTCATATCCAAAAGTTTGAGGGACAAATATACGGTATCTTTCTGTTAATATGTAGTCGATGAAGTTATTTTTAGGATAGTATGGCTTTAAATGTGAAAAATGTTTTTGATATAGTCCTTATTGTTAAGAAGATATTAGAAATTGTTTTCATTTTTGAAGAGAGGATTTTCGTACGGGGAGTTTGAAATTGCGGTAGAGTTTGTAATCCTTAGTAATGAATATCATTTTGCTGTATATGAGGCTGTGCTGTTTGTGTTGCTTTTTTCTATGGGATTGACTTTTACGGCTTCTACGACTTTGGCCATGGATTGTGAGCGAGCCAATTCGGGAACGGCCTCTGCATTGTTCGGAGCAGCAGGTTTTGCTTTTGGAGGTATCGTTTCTCCGTTGGTGGGGTTGGGTGATATCCTTTCTACTACGGGGCTGATATTTTTCATTTGCTCGGTGTGTTCTCTTTGTTTTTCCGTTTTGGCTATGAACCAGACACATACGAACTTATGGGGGAGTTTCAGAAGTAAGATGGGGCCTGTTGCTAGGTTTGTCTTTTTGAAGCGAGAGAAATAAGAATGGATAATAAAAGTAGTGATCGTAATTAACAGAAATGTATAAATCCCCCGCCTTGAAAAAGAGCGGGGGATTTTGTGTAGGACTATCTCTTTATAATTCAAAGAGATGAGTCGGGATAATTTAGCATTTTATTTTTTGATGACTTTCACGGCTTTACCATCGTTCACTTTTACAAAATACATACCGCCAGCAAGGTCGGAAAGGTCGAGAGAAATAGTTGTCGTACCTACGTGGGCTTGTCTCATTACCAGAGAACCGGCTATATTATATATTTCGACCGTTTCGATTGTATTTTGAGCAGATATCGTAATGATTCCCGTCGTGGGGTTGGGCGATATACGTGAAATGCTTACTGCATTTTCTATGCCTGTATATATATTGTTCAATACCAATGATTTCTTTGCGGGTGTCACACAACTGTTGTCACTGGTAGGCATAGCCCATACGGCTAATCTTTCACCGGCATTGGATACCGCATATAAGTTCCCGGCATAGTCGAATTCGAAATCATTAACATAACCGCCCATTTCGGCAATTTCTTTTCGGAATTTTTCCGTGACAGAAGGTATTCCCTCTTTCATCTTGTAGGAGTACACGGCCACTCCGCCATTTACGCTAAGGGCTATAAGCTGTTCTTTTTCATTGACGGCGAGAGCTCCGTTTTGGGACGACTCACCGATGATGTTGGGCTCGGCTGTATTAAATACGGCATCTTGGTATTGATCGCTGTAATAGAACATACATGGATTTGCGGGAGAGTTGCTTCCGCCACCTCTGTATTGTGCGGCCCAATATCCGGTAGAAACGGGAACGATACTGCTGTTGTCGTTGCCCACGTAACTACTGGCGGCTTTCGATTCGTTGGGCGCAGTTGTCCATGTATTCGATTCGCCGATGTTATAGACGTTGATAAATTTTTTCCAAGATGAACCCGAAGCCGTTTTATCTATGGCATAAAGTTGAGTTGTAGCACCTTCTCCTCGAATACCTACGGCTGTTATTTGGCCGCATACATATTTGCCTCCTATCATTAGGCTGCCATTCGAATTTGTAGCTCCTGTGAATATAGAAGAAATATCAAAGGTTTCGGGGTTCATCAGGTAAATACCTGCGTTGTTCGTGCTGGCGTCGCATAGGAATACTCGTCCATCTGATGCTACGGCTGCTTTTTTCGGACCCATACCGGTTTCTCCGCTCCAAGATATGGTTCCGCTATAAGCTGTGGAGCCTTGTTGAGTAATATCGCTTATGTCTGCACCGAGTACATACACACCCACTGTCGAGGTTTGGGCTTGTGAAGGATTTCCTGCACTTACTGTTCCGGCGGCAGTGTTCGTTATATAGATACGTCCGAAGTAGTCGCTTTCAGGTGATTTATCGATGGCGACACCGTATGGCGCATAGTACTGGTATAGAGGACTGTCGTCGGATATTTTCGTAAATTTCGTGACGTTTCCGGCGATGGCTTGAATACTCCAATTCAGCTTTTCGGCAGGAAGATCGGCTCTGGATATAGTAGTCTGATTCGCTCCCTTTGGTAGCGCTCCTAATGCAATCGTTTGAACAGCTTCGCCTGTTTCTGGATTATTCAATATCAAGTTTACAGATGTGGCATCCTCGTTTAAGTTGAAGTTGATAGTATATCCGTCTTCTGTTTCGTCATAGGATAAACCGTATGCAAATATACGGGCGGGAGATTCGGATTGCTCCATGCCTTTGGTCGTGTATTTTACGATTTTGTTTCCAGCCAACAGGTATATATCTATATCGGAATTATCTACGATTCCTATACTTGTCATTGGAGAAAGTCCCGTAGTGGAGATGAAAGATTCGGTATCTCCGATGTTTTGGGCTTGATCTATTCCATTCGTAATGTCATATAAACGAACTTTATAAGAATAATTTCCATCTCCTTGACTTTCACAAATGGGTGCGCTCATATAAATTTTATCGGCGTAACGGAAATAATTCGCTCCGTATGACTCTACCGGAATGTTATCCGAGAAATCGGCTAGCATGATTCCCTGATCGCTCATCCAGTCCATTAAAAATTCTCTTGGGGCCGTGAGTGTACCGTCTATGATCAATCTACTTTTTGCTAAGGGCGAGAGTGTGATATGGGCTTTTTCTCCGATTTGACTTTCGTCGAAGTCCGTATCGTTTTTCTGGAATCCGGCCACTTCTCCGTTTTTAATGTTCCAACATACATATCTGATACCGTATGCCGTATTCCAAGCGTTTCCGGCATGGGAGTCGAAATACAGTTGGAAATCGTCGATCGTGCCGCTTACAGCGATGGTGTTGGCTATATAGTTGGAGTTGTTATTTCCGGCGGCTGCGAGGCTGGCACTTGTATTCGTTTGTAATGTAGCGACGACAACCGGGGCTGAATCTTCTAACGAGGTCGTTTCACTTCCCTGCCATTTATATACGTAAAAGTCTCCGGTTTGATACGCATTACCTTCTTTGCCGATGACCGTCGAGTTTGTCCCAATAAGCACGCCGTCAATAGTAAAGGCGATATCGGATAGTATATAGGGTAATTCTTTCCCGTTATAGCCTTCGGTTACAAGACCTTCGGTACTCATTTCTTTAATGAGTTCTCCGGTTGCTGGATTCAGAACCAAGAGTTTAGGAAGTTTATTTTCATCTACTGCCAATACATAATATTTGTTGTCTCGCAGTATTGCCCGACGTACGGTAAGTCCATTCAAGGCTTCGATGTCGGTAATTTCTGTTTCTTTGGTGAGATTGTAATATGCCGCTGCTGCAATATCTCCGTCTTGGTCGGGGTGTGGATAATCAAGCACTTCCTCTTCTATTTCTTCATCAGAGGGTTCTTCGTGTTCCAAATCGGTCAGCCTTTTGTTAATGAATGCCGTTTCATTGACGATGACTTCGATTGGTTCGGTTTCTTTCCAGAATCCCTCGATGTCGAATACCAGATTGTAGTTTCCGGGAGTCAAATCGGTAAATACGAATAATCCATTATATTCTTTATCGGTTGTATATCGGCCTACTTCTTCACCGTTCTCGTTTTGAAGAATAACAGTTACGTTGTTCAAGGGAGCATAGGCATCGATCGAATTGATTTTGTATTTATAGAGGTCGTGTTCGAGAGTGTTATATTTATCTTTAACAGTTCCCATAATGCAGCCGGTAGTTTCGCTATCGTCGTTGAACCATGCACGTATGGCCCTAGCATATCGCATACCTTCTTGTTTGCAGTAGTCTTTGTTGAGAAGTCTTTGGCGTTCGGGTTGATAGGTGTGGAAACAGCCTTCACAAAGGAAGCCGTCACACCCGTGTTTCAAAACACCGAGATAACCGGTATATCCCATGCTGTTTGAGGACGAGCTACCATAGAAAGATATGTCGCCCCGGCTGTTGTTGTCGTTTTCACCGGTATAATAGGATTTATAGGTAACTTCGTTCTTGTTGACATATGGCCATGCGGCACGAGCCATATCGCGGGCGTTTGTCAATCCGTTTCCCGATTCCGAATCGGTCCCTCGATAGAGAATCAGCGGATAATTCGTACTGCTCCCCTCAGTTGCAGCATTACTATGGATCGAAATGAAATAATCCATATTGTTGGCCTCTACATCTTGACAAATCACCGATAGGGTAACTAACTGTTGAGTTCCACTTTCTCCGGGCTGAGTCTCGATGTATTTGTCGTTTTCGGTTTTGTGTTCATCATCGGCCGCTACGACGCCGTTTACCGTGCGCGACATTCTCACATATCCGGCTCCGGCTTTTACGAGTTCTTCCCTTAGGGCCATTCCCTTTATCAAGTTCGTATTTGTTTCGAAGAATCCGAGGGTATCCATTTGAGCATAATTGATCGTTGCCATCGGCCGGTCGTTAGGCCCCCAACCGCCGTGCCCCGGATTAATATATATTCTGGCCTTGCTTAGATCGTTTGCACTTACCGAAAATGCTAACGTTATTCCTAAGCATATCGATAGAAGTTTATTGAGTTTCATGGTGATTAATTATTTTGAGGTTGCTACATTCATTAAAAATATCTCTCCATTTTGTGTCGTATAGACGATTTTGGAAGCATCGTCGGATGCAGAAGGGTACATGCAGATTTTTGATTGATCTGTCAATGCTGTGCGATGAGTGCCTTGTGACGTAACGGCGAATATTTGGGAGTAAGTAACGATTTCCCCGTTATCATAATCTACCATGCCTACGACCCAATCGTTACCTAACCAGACTGGCGCACGCAATGTCCCCAAAGAAACCGGATTTGTTCCATCTATATTGCAGACGTATGCTTTTGCTTCGTCAATGACATAATAGAGAAGTTTTCCCCCATCGGGAGAAACCGATGGCCATAAATATCCTACATTTGTTCCGTTGGGAGAGAGTTGCTTTGTTTTTCCATCGATTGTAATGTAAAGCTGGCTGTTCTTAATACTTGGGATAGCCGGGAGGGTTTTCAGCTTTTTACCGGCAATCCGTTTAGAAATAAGTTTGCCATTATTTACAGCGAGAACCGTACCTCCTTTTACAGTCACACCTTCTAGATTTCGGGTAGGTTTTACTAGTTGTTCTGTTTTCCCGGTTTGTAGATTTACACTGTTTAATGATGAGTAGCGAAGTTTCCCTTTATATTCGCTCTTTCTATAAATTACGGTAGAGCCGTCTTCGGAAAATTGGGCATTAAACCCAGCACTTCGGTCATTGGTAATGGTCGTCAATTTCCCGGTTGCAAGATCAAATTTTTTCAGACCGCTCATGTCTTCGTTGGTTACTAGAACGCAATCCCCCTTCGGACTTATCTTCGGGAGAAATACTCCTTGCCCGTCGAGGGTAAGGGCTTTGGTACTGATTACCTCGATTCCTTGGGCAAAAATCAACTGACTCATAAAAACGAGTACTCCTAGAAATGTTTTTCTCATAATGATTAAAATTATATGGGTAAATAATGGATTATTAAGGATAATTCGAGTATATTTTGAGTCTTTGTGTTTATTTCAGGTTTTCCAAATGTAGATATTTTTATTTTATATTCATTATTTAAGTATATAAAAAATGATTCTAAAATATAATATATTTAAAATTGCAATGAAAAATAAATGGAAATAAGATTTGTAGTTCTTGTAAAATATTGATAATTAGATGTTTGTTTGGCTTTATTATTATAATACTAATTATCGGGAATAATCGAAATAATTATTAGCAATTATTTTTTGTTGGTGATAAATTTCCCTTGTTGTATTGAATTTCTAACTTTGATTGGATTGAAGTCGGTCGGGTAACAAGAATGTATTTAACGTAACTACCGAAGTGTAAAAATGAAAAAGCCGGTCAATCACCGGCTTTTCTTGTTTTTAATAAGATATAGTCTTTTCCATTTGTGCTTTTTCAAGTCCTTCAAGAGTTCTTTATTCTTTATCTGATAGTCGAGATGTATCGACACGGATTCTTGGAAGGACTCTTCCGCATTTCGTATGCTGTTCCCGGATACGGCTAAATCGATGGAGGGACAATAGGCGATATAGGCATTAGCTTGTTTGAAGATGTAGATATGGAATACCCCTGTAAGCGGATTACCGGAGATTTCTATTTTATCGGTACGAGGTCGCATAACGTTCACGAGTCAATTTGTTTATATATGATTTCGGGTGGAATAGCCGATATTTTCGAGAAGGCGAAAAGTTTCTTTCCCAAGTCTTTCAGCGAAGCGCCTATATGGTAGATTTCCCCATCGATGATTAGGAACCGATCGTGCGCCTTTGTGTATAACTTGACCTTTACAGGCGAATATTGAGCGTTGAATCGCTTGATGTCGAGCTCTAATTGCGGAGTGATCTTATCCGTATAAATCACCACCGATACCGATTTTCCTCGTTTCCCGAATAAAGTCAAGACAGACTCGTCTATGTAGTTGTCGAAAAGGACGATACTCTTTCGGGCTGACTTGACAAGATCGCAAACGAATTTGTAGGCGTCGAATATCTGGCCGGCAAAAAATATTCCCTCTATCGGCGGTAAGGAATGGCGGACAAAAAAATCTACTTGGTTACTGAGCCTTTGTATTTCGGAGTCGTGTTCTCTCAGTCGGTTATCAATTCTTTTCTCTAAACTGTCGAGCTTTTGATTGATGGAATAACCTTTCAGCATGTATTCTTTTAGGACTTTGTTCGCCCACTGGCGGAACTGTGTACCTCTTTGACTCTTTACCCGATATCCGACGGATATAATTACATCTAAATTATAATATTTCGTACGGTAACTTTTCCCATCACTGGCAGTTGTAAAGGATTCCTTGACAACTGAATCCCGATCCAATTCTTTTTCTTTAAATATATTACCAGTGTGTAAACTTATATTTTGCTTGGTTGTTTGAAATAATTCGGACATTTGTTGTTGTGTCAGCCATACGGTCTCATTTTCTAAACGGACTTCCAGACTTACAGAACCTTCTGGTTGATATAATACGATTTCACTCTTTTGTTCCATCTCTGAATAGTTTTTGCAAATGTACATAAATAATTAAAAAACAGTGATGAACTTCTGAGATATGAGTTCACCGGGTATTGGTCTCGTCGTATCAATTCCGAACATCGTATTATCTACACGGTTCATGATGATATTGTGACCGTTTTTGTCTCCATGAGGTACTATTATGCAAAGTAAATTTATAGAAATTCTATTTTGCTTTTATATTAGCAAAATCAATGACTTGACGATTAGCAGTGTCTATTTTTTTTCGGAATCAAAACCTGTATGAATGTCTATTAATGCGATTACCGGCCTACCATTTGCCTATTAGGCCCATATTTTTAAGACTGGATATAAAAAGAAAAACACTGATAATTAATTATCAGTGTTTTTATAAATCAGTCGGGGTGACAAGATTCGAACTTGCGACCACACGCCCCCCAGACGCGTACTCTAAACCGGGCTGAGCTACACCCCGCTGAATTGGTAGTGCAAAAGTAGTGGTATTTTCTATACTGACAAAATTTTGAACAACTTTTTTACTCCTGTTTTTCTTCGAAATTTCCTAATTGCTTGCAAGAGAGTCGGTAGGGGTTATAATTTAAATAGGTCGCGGTATAGGTCGAATGCTACGAATATTTCTTCCTTATCGACGTGACAGTTGATGACCGGTTTGCCGATGGTTTGTAATAATGTGAAGTTGATGTATCCGGCTTCGTTTTTTTTGTCGTGGGTCATCAACTCGTAGAGTGTTTCGTAGTCCTTACAGGTAATGGGAAATGCTCTGTAATGGCGATAGATGTATGCTGCCAATTCGGAGATTGTTTCGGACGGAAATTTCAGATAACGGTGGGAGAGTAGTAATTCGCATATGAGTCCCCAAGCCACGGCGAATCCGTGAGGTATGGGTGTTTCCCGCTTGTGTGAAAGGCTCTCGAATGCATGGCCGATAGTATGACCTAAATTCAAGGCTTTGCGTATTCCTTTTTCAAAGGGATCTTCGGCGACGATACGTTCTTTGACTTGTATCGATTCTTTGAGCAGTGGCAGAAGTTTTTCCCAATCGGGCATGGACAAGTCGAAATCGAGCAATGAACGGTAGGTGGCCGGATTGTCGATAAGTCCGTGTTTCAACATTTCGGCGTATCCCGACAGTAATTCGTTCTGTGGCAGTGTCTGAAAGAATTGTGTAGAAACGATGACCGTATCGGCCGGGCGGAAGGCTCCTATTTCATTTTTCAATCCATTGAAATTTATTCCTGTTTTTCCTCCTACGGCGGCATCTACTGCTCCTAATAGGGTTGTGGGGATATTGATGAAACGGATTCCTCTTTTGAAACAGGCTGCGGCGAAACCTCCCAAGTCGGTGACCATACCTCCTCCCAAGTTGATAAGAAGCGATTTTCTGCTGGCTCCCTTGTGGCTCAGTTCGTTCCATACGTGAACGATTGTTTGGAGTGTTTTATGGGTGTCGCCGGCTTCGATCGTAATATATTGAGCCTGTGTGGATATGTTTTTCGATATTTCGGGTAGGGCGAATTTTTGGGTATGTGTGTCGCAGAGTATAAAAAGGGTATCGAAAGAAAAGTTTTCGAGCATATTTTTAAGGGTTTCGCCGGGTGTGGCGGTGAATATGATTTTTTGCGACTCCATACAGATGATATTATCGGGTGATTTTTAGCGTGTGTATAAGTTCGTCGACATGATTGGCGAAATCGGGCATGGACGGGAAAACCATATCGGCTCCGGCTTCGATGAGCGTCTGTGCCGGAATGGGGCCTGTGTTGACTGCTATGGTAAATATTTGTGCTGCCGTACCGGAGACTACCCCTAGGGGTGCATTTTCGATGACAATCGCTTCGTTCGCTTTGACTCCGGCTTTGGAAAGTCCCATTAAATAGGGCTCGGGACTCGGCTTCCCAATCTTTACGTCGTATGCCGTCACCTTATATTGCTGTTCGAATACACCGGGATAATCGTGGTCTAGCCGATCTAAGAGAGAACCTTGTCCCGAACCTGTGACCAGTACAGGGCGTATGCCGTTACCGATGATTCGTTGCAGCATGAGGTCGGCTCCCGGCATGGGGACGATTTTTTCCAACGCGTTGAAATGTTTTTCCTTGATTTTATAAATCTCGGCACACTCGTCATCGGACACCTGTTTCCCGAAATGTTTGTCGAACAAGTATTTAATTGTACTGGCTCCTGTTCGTCCTTCGTATAGATAAAATTCATCTTTGGAACATTTGAATCCCATAGGGGTGAGTGTACGATACCAAGCTTCGACATGATTTTTCATCGAGTCGTAGAGAACTCCGTCCATATCGATAAGCGCGGCCTTAGGAGTAATGCAAGGCACGTTGTGCTGTAAAAGATATTTTTTAATAGCGATATTTTCCAAAATGTCGTGTTACTTGTTTTATTCTACAAAAATAGAGCTTTTGAGATAATTAGCCAAAGAAGTGATGTTGAAAGACTTTTATTTTGTTTGAGATTGGATATTGGGTTTATTTCTGGTTTGTTAAAAATTTAACAAGATGTAAAATTAAGGCATAAATGTTTGTATTCTGTGATAATCCATTATTTTTGCAATAGATACGAGAATAGGTCGAGTTTCGGCATTACTAATCAAACTTGTTTCTGTGTGGGGCTTGTACTATTTTTGTTGCAAATATGGAAATGGATTGTATTTCGATATTATCAAGATTTGTTTTTTCTGCTTTTTGAAATAAAATAAAGTTATAAGGATATGAAGAGACTATTATGTAAGTGGATTCCGGTGTGTGCAATGGGTGCTGTTTTATGTGCCTGTGGGGGTGGAGTAGCCGATGGGGATTATGTCGGTGCATTTAAAGAATATGTGAAATCGGAGTTGAAGTCTGGAACGTGGGTTCTATCGGCCGATGAAAACTTATCCGCAGAGAAAGTCGATTCGATTCAAGTAGAAATTCTCCATGAAGTGACCGTTGCCGATAGTCTTCGAGCCGGTCGTCAAGAGGCTATCGATAGCTACGTTTCTACCGAACAACGTTTGAAATATGAGATGGAGGTAGCAGAACATAATTATAAACTCGATGAGAACAGCCAGTTTGCTCGTCGTGCCGATTATGAACGAAAATTGAAAGAGGCTATGCGTTCACATGGGAATGACCGTAATTATGCTTCGAAAATAGAAGGATATAAACAGGCTATGGAGCGTTTGCCCAAAGATCATGAAACTTACGTAAAATTTGACAAGGATAGGGACTTTTCGTATATTCGAGAGTATGAGACCGCCAAATCGGCTTATGATCAATTTGTCGCCACGAATGTAGACGATTATATACAATCGTATGATTTAATCGCCCGCTATGTCGGTCGTGATACGACTGAGGTTTTGGGTGTTGCTGCTCAGGTAGAGTTTATTACTCCGGACGGGAATCAATCTGCTATCGTTTTGTTTAATGAGAAACCAACCTTTGTGAAAACAATCTTAACGGATGCTCAGGCGTTGGAAGACGATGATACAGAAAGCGACGCCATAGAGTATGAAGCGGAATAATAAATAGAATGGTTAAAAAATAAAAAAGGAAAGGGCTACAAAATGCAGCCCTTTCCTTTTTTATTCGGATTCAAAATATTATCGATATTGTATAACAAAACATGTAAAAGCAAAAATTTTTCAGGTATGTAGGGGGTATGTGTATTTTTTGTGTCATAATGGTAGAACGACTTTAATCTTTCTATTAAAAATTTATGTATTTATGATTAAAAAACATGTACTCCTAAGTATTTTGGGACTTTTCATTGCGTGTACTGTCGGGGCGCAGGATAATCCGATGGCCGATGAAAAGGCTATTGTGAAGTCGGGTAACATGCGCTTTACGGTGTTGACTCCCGAAATGATTCGTATAGAATATAGTGCGAAATTGCAGTTTGAGGATCGCGCGTCCTTTGTAGTCATTAATCGCCATCTTCCGGTTCCGAATTTTACCCAAGAGGAACGTGACGGATATCTTTATCTTACAACCGATAAACTGGAACTGCGTTATAAACTGGGTACATATCCGGTAAGCAATGATCGTTGTAATCCTAATTTACAAATTACACTCGATGTGAACGGGGTCGAAGAGGTGTGGTATCCCGGGAAACAAGACCCGTATAATCTGAAAGGAACGACTAGAACTTTGGATAGAGCAGAGGGCGATGTGCGTGAATGGTTGGAGAATGGGTTACTTTCTCGTGTTGGTTGGGCTGTGATCGATGAACGAGAACCTCGCAAAGACGGTAGTCTGAGTCTTATGTTCGAGAGAGATACGAATGGGGGTATGGATTGGGTCGCTCAACGTAAGGATACCGCCGCTCTTGATATGTATTTCATGGGTTATGGGCATGATTATAAAAAGGCTCTTGGCGATTTCACCAAGATAGCCGGTAAGATTCCGTTGCCTCCGCTTTATGTATTTGGATATTGGTACTCTAAGTTTCAACGTTATACCGAGCAAGATATGCGCGATATTGTAAATGAAATACGTTCGCGTGATATTCCTATGGATATACTCGTTATAGATATGGATTGGCATCGTAACGGCAAGACCGGCTCTACCGATGGAACCGAGTGGACCGGTTGGAGTTGGAATAAAGCTCTTTTCCCCGATCCTGCCGGTTTTATCTCTTGGTTGCACGATGAACAAAATTTGAATACGACACTTAATTTGCATCCGGCCGATGGTATTTTCCCCAAAGAGGATAATTATGATGCTTTGTATGCCGATTTGGCCGGACGTTATTCCGATATAAAGGCCGATAGTCTGGCTAACGAAGACGGTACCATTCGTTGGAATATCGAAAACAAGGATTTCTACGAGGCCTTTTTCGAACATATTTTACGGCCTCATGAAAATATCGGTGTCGATTTTTGGTGGGTCGATTGGCAACAGTGGATGATTGCGCAGAATGAACCGAATTTAGGTAATACTTTTTGGTTGAATCATGTGTTTTTCAACGATAAAAAATTGCAGGCAAAAAATCGGCCGTTTATCTTTCATCGTTGGGGTGGGTTGGGTAATCATCGTTATCCTATCGGTTTTTCGGGAGACTCGGAAGCGACTTTTTCTTCGTTGGCTTTTCAGCCCTATTTTACAGCTACCGCATCTAATGTCGGTTATGGTTATTGGAGTCATGATATAGGAGGTCATAATCAGGAGGGAGCCAACGATGCCGAGTTGTATTTGCGGTGGATTCAATATGGGGTCTTCTCTCCTATATTGCGTACACATGCTACGGCTGCCGGCCATATCGAACGTCGCATTTGGAAATATGCTAATTTTGAGCAGATGCGTGATGCCATTTATTTGCGTTATGCTTTGATACCTTATATTTATACGATGGCACGCTGGTCGTACGATACGGGGGTGGGCATGTGTCGTCCTATGTATTATGATTATCCCGAAGCAGATGAGGCTTACCGTTATGAGGGACAGTATATGTTTGGAAACGATATACTCGTAGCCCCCGTCACTTCGTCGGATAAAGGAACGAATGTCAGTGAAAAAGATATTTGGCTACCTGAGGGCAAGTGGTATGAAGTGATGACGGGTGAGTTAATCAACGGTGGTTCGGTCGTTACTCGTTCGTTCACTCGTGAACAGATTCCTTATTATTATCGCGAGGGTGCTATCATTCCGCTTTATCCTCGTATGATGCACCTGAAAAAACGGCCTGAAACACTCACTTTGCAGTTTACACCCGGAGCCAGAGGCGAATTTAATTATTATGAGGATGCCGGAAACAACGCTGATTATGAAACAGCTTGTACATTTACAAGAATTACGCAAAATACCGAGGACGGAAGAACCTCTTGTACTATTTATCCTCGTACCGGATCATTCGACGATATGCCGGAAGAACGGGCTTATCGTCTTGAATTTTTGGCTCGGAACGAGGCTCCGACAAAGGTCACTTTTTCCGATGGAACGCATGCTGTCTATGAGTATGATGCCGAGGGTAAAAAGATCGTGATTTCCGTACCGAAAAGAGCATGCAGTTCAGCTATAACCGTAATCATTGAATAATAAAAAGAGAAAAATATGAAAAGATTTTGCAAGAATATGGCCGTTTTATTTCTCTTGTTTGGATTTGTTCTGACTGCGAGAGCAGATTGGCGGCTTGTTGGAGATACGGCTGAATTAAAGATTCCCGTCGTGCTTTCTCCGGTGGGAGACGATGGAAAGGAGTTTGTTTACGTGGGTGGCTTGCCGGAAGTTTTGTTTAAATTGACCGATGGTATAACGGAGTATGTCCATGAATGTGGTAGTAATAATCCTTTGGGCGATTCTATACCTTTGCGAGAGGCCGGTGAAGACGAGCGAGGGTTGTGTATCCGGTATGCGAGCGAGACCGATGTATATAGATTGACCCTTACAGTCGATGGTAATGCAAAAAGTTTGAAGGCTGAACGGCTCGAATTGCCTAAAAACTTGTATATCATAGGAGGCCCGTTTAATCGAGAGATTCAATTTTGGAAATTTCAGGATGCCAAAGCCTTAGAAGTGGATCGGACATATCCTTATATTTTCTATTATAAGGGTGTCATGCGCTATAACGATGAGGGTGACGAGTGCGGTAGTTTCATGTTTTTGAAACGATTGAGCTGGGACGATAAATATCACCCTGCATCGAGTGGAGATTTTTCTATTTCGGGAAAGGTGGGACAACCTTTGAAAATGCGTTTGAATGGAGAGGATAATAAGTGGACTATTCTGGCTGACCGAAGTGGAGATGGTTATTATGAATTGAAAGTCGATTTACTGAATCTTACACTTACCGTCGAAAAGTTTGAACCGGATTTGGTAGAGAATCCATTTCCTCTTTCGGTTTTTGCTGTTGGAGCGGCTATGCCTTGTGGTTGGGATAATGCCCATCCTATGGTGATGGTCCCGGTCGCAGAGGGTGTATATCGTTGGGAAGGAGATGTAGAGGCCGGCGATTTCAAATTCCTTCGTAGAAGAGGAACTTGGGAACGTTGTTATGTGGCTAGGACAAAAGATGAACCTATTCGTTTTGGCGAGGAACATGATGTTATTTATGAGTATAATTCGTTTGAGGAGGGAAATGACTATAAGTTTGTGCTTCCCAAGACAAATCATTGTATTCTGACGCTCGACCTTAACCGAATGAAATTGAGGGTGGATAATGAAGAAACGGAAGGCAGTGGCGTTGAATCGATTAAAACATCTGGCGAGTTGATCTATTATAGTTCGGATAATACGCTTTTCTTGCGAAGTAAAAACAATTTACAGTTGCAGGTTCGTGTATTTGCCCTTGATGGGTGTCTCGTCTCGGAAGATGTTTTTATAGGTGGTACGGACATTAGCCTCTCTCGTGGTTATTATATCGTAGTCCTTCACCGTGAAGATGGTACGCAAGTTGCCGAGTTCAAAGTTTTTGTTGATTGAATCTGGACTTAGATTGGAATTTGTTATAATAGTTAATTGACACGAGCCTGTGTTCCGCTATCGGGATTTTAAAGTAATCGGGTTGTTGAAATAAAAAAAGAAGCCGACCAACCCGGTCGGCTTCTTTTTTGTTCCTACATTTACGTTATGTTTAATTAGATACGAGCTTGTATGGCTTTACTTTCTTCTTCGTAACCGGGTTTATTGAGCAAAGCGAACATATTGCGTTTGTATGCTTCGACTCCCGGTTGGTTAAACGGGTTTACTCCCAAGATATAGCCGCTAATGCCGCAGGCTTTTTCGAAGAAGTAAATCAGTTGTCCCAAATAGAGCTCCGATAATTCGGGTATTTCTATTTTTAGGTTGGGGACTCCGCCGTCTACGTGAGCTATTTGAGTTCCAAGTTCGGCCATTTTGTTTACTTCGTCCACTCTCTTTCCCGACAGGAAATTCAGCCCGTCCAGATTATCCTTGTCGGAAGGGATATTTACCGTATGTTTCATTTGGGCAACCGAAAGAACGGTTTCGAAGATGGTTCTTTCACCTTCCTGAATCCATTGTCCCATCGAATGTAAATCGGTCGTGAAGTCGACTGATGCCGGATAGATTCCGAGGTTTTCTTTTCCTTCGCTTTCTCCGTAGAGTTGTTTCCACCATTCTGCGAAGAAGTGTAATTTAGGATTGAAGTTGACGAGGATTTCTATTTTCTTTCCGCTTTGATATAAAGCATTTCGGGTGGCAGCATAAATCGCTGCGGGGTTTTTCTCGAAAGGAATATCTTCTCCACACGCTTTTTCCATAGCTACCGCTCCGGAAACCAGCGTTCTGATGTCGAATCCGGCTATGGCGATAGGCAATAGTCCTACGGGAGTGAGTACCGAGAAACGGCCTCCTACGTTGTCGGCAATGACAAAAGTTTTGTATCCTTCGGTATCGGCCAGTTTACGCAATGCACCTTTTTTAGCATCGGTTATGGCGATGATGCGATGTTTGGCTTCGTCTTTTCCTACTTGTGCTTCGAGCTGTTCTTTCAACAATCGGAAAGCGATGGCGGGTTCTGTCGTCGTTCCCGATTTTGAAATGACGACGATACCGAAAGATTTATTTTTCAGGAGGGTTTGCAGTTCAAACAAATAGTCTTCGCCGATGTTGTGTCCGGCAAACAGTACGAGCGGATTTTTATGTTCCGAGCGAAGAAATTCGAATGAGTCGGATAGAGCCTCGATAACAGCTTTGGCTCCGAGGTAGCTACCTCCGATACCAATGACTACTACTATTTCGCAACGGTCTTTCAATTGTTTTGCAGCAGCTTCGAGGTCTGCTAAATGGGCTTCTGTTATTTCGGAGGGTAGGTTCAACCACCCTAAAAAGTCATTTCCTTTACCCGTACCTTTGTGCAGCATTTCCATGCCGCTTTTCGCTTTGTCTTCCAATGCGAATACATCGCTTTTGGATACAGTGCCTAATGCTTTTTCAATGTTCAATTCGATTGATTTCATAGTTTCACTATATTAGTTGTATTACAGAAATGTATCATATATACTTTCAATGGCGTGCCGGGGCAATACTTTTTTGTAGAGTATATCATAAACACATTGCAGTATGGGCATGTTCACCTTGTATCGTTCGTTTATTTCATAAATGCATTTCGTGCCGAAATATCCTTCGGCAATCATCTCCATTTCCATTTTTGCGGCGCTGACGGAGTAACCACGTCCTATCATGGATCCGAAATTGTGATTGCGGCTGAACCGGGAATAGGCGGTAACCAAAAGGTCTCCTAAATATACCGAGTCGCTGATATTTCTGCCCCGACATGGGGAGACTGCTTGTAAAAAACGATCCATTTCGTTCAAGGCGTTGGATACGAGCATGGCTTGAAAATTATCTCCGCTCTTCATACCATGACAAATCCCGGCGGCTATGGCATAGACGTTTTTTAATACGGCAGAATATTCAATGCCTTTTACATCGGAGGAGATAATGGTTTTCAGTTTGGGGCTCGCTAATATGTCGGCGAAACTTCTCGCTTTTTGCAGATCGTTACACCCGATGGTGAGATAGGAGAGCCGTTCGAGCGCTACTTCCTCGGCATGGCATGGCCCCCCGATTACGGCCAAGTGGGATTCCGGCACGTGATAGAAATTGTGCAGGTATTCGGTGACGATCATATTTTCGTCGGGAACGATTCCTTTTATCGCTGTCACGACAAATTTTTTACTGATGTCGGCCGACAGTTTCTTTAAATGGGACTTCATGTAGGGCGATGGAGTCACCAAGAGCAATGTGTCGGCCGCATCGGCGATTTCGTTGATGTCGGAACTGAAATGTATTCGAGATGTGTCGAATGTGACATCGGACAAATATACAGGATTGTGACCTGTTTGTTTGAAATCGGCGATACGGTCGTCTCGACGCATGTACCATAGGATATTATCGGCATTATTAAGCGCCAGCTTTGCCAAAGCTGTCGCCCAACTGCCACCTCCCATGATCGCTATTTTACCGGGTATAGGCATGGTCGATTATCGTTTTGCGTTTTCTACCCATTTTTTTACATCGTCGATCGTGGGGTTAGCCAGTTCGAGCTTGTATTTTTTGTTAATGCCACAGATTTCTTGATGCATTTTGTTCGGATTGGCTTCTGCTACGTCGGCTACGGTGAGGTATCCTGCTTTTTGAATGGGTGCGACCCATTCGGCAGGAATGTTTATGGTGGTATAGGCCGCTTCGTTATCTCGTTTTTGAACTTTCTCGGGGCGCATTTGCGGGAAGAGGAGAACTTCTTGTATGGTGGTTTGTCCGGTCATGAGCATGACGAGCCGGTCCATTCCTATTCCCATACCCGATGTGGGAGGCATGCCGTATTCGAGAGCCCGGATAAAGTCATTGTCGATGAACATGGCTTCGTCGTCTCCTTTTTCGGAGAGGCGGAGTTGTTCTTCGAAACGCAACCGTTGGTCGATGGGGTCGTTCAACTCGGAGTAGGCATTACAGAGTTCTTTCCCGTTTACCATTAGCTCGAAACGTTCGGTCAGTTCGGGGTTGTTCCGATGACGTTTGGTGAGCGGCGACATCTCGATGGGGTAATCGGTGATAAAGGTGGGCTGTATGTAATGGCCTTCGCATTTCTCGCCGAATATTTCGTCGATGATTTTTCCTTTGCCCATTGTTTCGTCGACCTCGACCCCGATTTTTTTGCAAACTTCGCGCAATTGTGCTTCGTCCATGCCGCTGATGTCGATACCCGTGTGTTCCTTGATAGCGTCGAGCATAGTGATACGTTTGAACGGAGTTTTGAAATTGATCGTGTTCTCACCGACTTTGACCTCGGTAGTACCGTTTACGTCGAGGCAGATTTTTTCTAACATTTTTTCGGTGAAATCCATCATCCAGTTGTAGTCCTTGTAAGAGACATAGATTTCCATACAGGTAAATTCCGGATTGTGCGTTCTGTCCATGCCTTCGTTGCGGAAGTTTTTGGAAAATTCGTACACTCCTTCGAAGCCTCCGACAATCAGCCGTTTCAAATATAATTCATCGGCGATACGCAAATATAGAGGTATGTCGAGCGCATTGTGGTGGGTGATGAACGGACGGGCGGCCGCACCTCCGGGTATCGATTGCAGAATGGGTGTTTCGACTTCCAGATATCCGCGAGAGTTGAAATATTCCCGCATGGAGGTGTACACTTTGTTCCGTTTGATGAATATATCTTTTACTCCTTCGTTTACCACCAAGTCTACATAGCGTTGGCGATAACGGAGCTCGGGGTCTTCGAAAGCGTCGTAGGCTACCCCGTCTTTCATCTTTACGATGGGAAGGGGGCGTATCGATTTGGCGAGTACTGTCAGCTCTTGCGCATGAACCGTTATTTCTCCCATTTGGGTGCGGAATACAAATCCGCGAATACCGATGAAATCGCCGATGTCGAGCAGCTTTTTGAATACGGTATTGTATAATTCTTTGTCTTCTCCCGGGCAGAGGTCGTCACGCGAAATATAAACTTGGATACGGCCCTCCGAGTCTTTCAACTCGATGAATGAGGCTTTACCCATGATACGCCGACTCATGATACGTCCGGCTATGGCTACCTGACGAGGAGTTTCCGCACCATCGACGAAATTATTTTTTATTTCCTGAGAATAGGCGTTTACAGGATATTCGGCAGCAGGGTAGGGTTCTATGCCCAATTTGCGCATTTCGTCGAGACTGTTACGACGAATGATCTCTTGTTCGCTTAGGTCGAGAATATTCATAGGTATATGTTTGTAAATTTTCGCAAAAATACAAAACTTTGAGCTAATCCGGCTATGTTTGGCGTAAATTATTGTTATCGAGCGACTGTTATCCCGATGTAAAGTTTATGTTTTCGTGGTATCGTTTTCATCGTCGGAGGGGACCATAATATCGGACTTGTTTTTTAACCATTTGAAGATGTTGATTCGCAGTTTGCTTCCCCGGGCTTCGAAGTAATTGTTGAAACACGAATTGATTTCACAGCCATATACCACTAACAGCACGAGAGCCGGTAATATGGGAATCCCGAACGGTGTGCCGAATGCTTCGCCAAAACTCGTGGCGACCAGTATCCAGCAAAGATAGTCGATGATTTTGTTTGCGCTTCGGCGTATCGCCCTGCTTTTGCGTATGGTTTCGCCCCTATGCCGTGCTGCTTCGATTCCGAATTTCAAGTCGGCCAAAACCAATGCGAATGCAGCTAATAGAAACCAACGTATGGGTGAGATAAAATCGGCGGCCCAAGAGAGATACGACACGAGCGAGCCGTTGATGAGATTGCGTTCGTCCATAATTCAAAATTGTATTCAAATGTTTCGACGGCAAGTTTCGTGTCGGGAAGCGGGGAATACATGTCTTGTTTATAAAAAATGAGAAATAAAAGTTTCTTTTCTTTTCGATATGTGACTATTTTTTGTTATTTTTGCTTTTGTTTATCATTGCATTTTACAGAGTAATAATAAAATAAAGTTAACCTTATGAACATTTTCCAAAAGTGCATTTCCCTTTTCATTGCGGTCATGACGGTATTTGCGGCCCAAGCTAAAAATTATGAAGTAGCTTCGCCCTCGGGAGATTTAAGAGCGGTCGTATCGGTAACGAATTCCGGGACGACTCTAAGCGTGTTTGCCGGAGAAACAGAGGTTTTGGCTCCGTCTCCTATATCCCTCACGATAAAAGAAAATAACGAGTCTCGAACAAAAGTTTTATGGGGCATGAATTCCAAGCAACCCAAAGTTCGCAGGAGTTTTGTAGACGAGATGATTCCGGCACCTGTTTATAAACGTTTTCAAGTGAAGGATCGTTATAATCAGATGGTTTTGACATCGGGAAAACAGGGGGTGGTCGTGCGGGCTTATGACGATGGAATAGCGTATCGATTGACCTATAAAAGTAATATCCCTTATACGGTATATAACGAACAAGCCGATTTTACATTTCCCGCCGATTATCCGATGTACGCTAGCTATGTGAAACGTGGAGACGATGGCGATTTCGAGTCGCAGTATATCAACTCGTTCGAGAATACTTATGAACATGAATCTATTACTAAATTTAAATCGTCGCGTCTTTTATTTCTTCCTGTGTTGGTAGAGTTGCCTCATGGAATGAAAGTGTGTATAACCGAAGCCGACTTGGATAATTATCCGGGTATGTATTTGGTGGGTGGAGGCGATACTCCGGTCCTTGCGTCGCACTTTGCGCCGGTTCCGAAAACGACGGTTCAAGGGGGACATAACATGTTACAAAAGTTTGTTACTTCCCGAGAAGAATATATTGCTCGTGATGCCAATGCCCAGCTTCCGTGGCGGGTGATTGCCGTTGCCGGTAATGATGCAGAGTTGGCCGCCAGTGATATCGTGTTCCGTTTGGGGAAACCTTTGCGTATCGCCGATACTTCGTGGATAAAACCGGGTAAGGTGGCTTGGGATTGGTGGAATGCGTGGAATCTCTACGGGGTAGATTTTCGTGCCGGAATCAATAACGAGACGTATAAATATTATATCGATTTTGCTGCGGAGAACGGGATAGAATATGTGATTCTCGACGAGGGGTGGGCTGTGAATAAAAAGGCCGATTTAATGCAGGTTGTTCCTGAAATAGATTTGCCTGAATTGGTAACGTATGCCGACGGGAAAAATGTCGGTTTGATTCTTTGGGCCGGATATTGGGCTTTCCATCGGGATATGGAAAATGTCGTGAAGCATTATGCCGATATGGGGATAAAAGGGTTCAAAGTAGATTTTATGGATAGGGACGACCAAGAGATGGTGCGGTTTATCAATGAGGCTTCGGAATTGTGCGCCCGTTATAATATGTTGGTGGATTTTCATGGAATGTACAAACCTACGGGAGCGCAACGTACATGGCCCAATGTGATCAACTATGAAGGCGTGAATGGTTTGGAACAATTGAAATGGAGCCCGAAAGGATATGACCAAGTGACTTACGATGTACAGATTCCTTTTATTCGTCAGTTTGCCGGACCTATGGACTATACGCAGGGAGCTATGCGCAATGCAATCAAGAAGAATTATAATCCGGTGAATAGTGAGCCGATGAGTCAGGGCACACGCTGTCGTCAGTTGGCTACGTATGTTATTTTTGATTCTCCGTTGAATATGTTGTGCGACAATCCTTCGAATTACAAGAGAGAACCGGAGTGTACCGCTTTCATAGCCCGCATCCCGACTGTGTGGGACGAAACTTTGGGGCTTGACGGGAAAGTGGGCGAATATATTACGATGGCGAGGCGCTCGGGCGATGAGTGGTACGTAGGAGGATTGACAAACTGGGATAAACGGGATATAACTGTCGATCTCTCATTTTTGGGAGAGGGCTTTTATGAGATAGAGCTGTTCAAGGACGGTATAAATGCCGACCGTGCCGCTTGCGATTATAAACGGGTAGTAATGCCTGTTCCCGAAGACCGACAGTTGAAGGTTACTTTATTCCCCGGTGGCGGTTTTGCCGGCCGTATCGAGAGACGGTAGATAGCATGAAATACAGCAAGCGGAGCTTCGAGAAAAAGCTCCGCTTGTTTTTATTGGATTTATAATTATAAATCTTCTCCATCGGCTTGGTTGTATCCGTTGTCGTAGTATAGCAAAATATAATAATCTCCATACATTTCATCAATCATAAACCAAACGGATCTGTTATAGAACTTTTCAGTCATGTATAGCAAAACTTCCGTCATAAGCTCTTGTGTCTGTTCCTCGGTTAATGATGATAATTGTTCTTGTGAATATTTGGAAAAAATGAATGACTGGGTTTCTTTCATAATAGTAGTCGAATCTATTCCTCCTTCCGGAATTTGGAAATAAGAGGCTTGATACCGTTTTTTATTTACGGACATCTCATAAGAAATGTTTTCATCTTCTGGTATGATGTAGGATTCAGAAGACAAAGATTGATATTTTTTATTGTTTTCAAATTGTCGACAGAGTGTATTGAATCGTATTCTAATATCACTTTCACTTGAACTCGTGACATCTCTTACCATGATGCGATACACTTTATTGTTATTTGTTACGACGGAGATGTAGGAGTCTCGGCCATTGAATTCTCCTTTCAAACAATCCAATTCGCTGTCGTATCGGAATCCCTTTGCTTTGAGTTTTTGAATCATTTCGCTTTTGCTACCGTCCACGGGGATACCCAAGAATTGGGTGACTTCGTTTTGTGCGTATGAGACTGCCGAGCAAGCGAGCAGTAACACGAGAGATAATAGTTTCTTCATGGCTATGTTTTTTAGAGATTAGTAGAATTTTGAGTTGGATTTATAGGAATAACAAGCCTTTGGTCGGCATCGATAGCCCATTGCACTTGCCACATTCTGCCATCGTGTTGGTCGAGGAGAATGAATGTGTACATGTTTTTTGTGGAATAAAGGGTGAATCGCCCGTTCCCTGCACTGTCGTTTCCGGCAAGGTAATTTTCGTTTAGCACGACTTCCATTCGGTCGTCGCCTTGAATGTCGTATTGTACTTGCCACATGCGACCGTTGCGGGTATCCAGCTTGATAAAAGTCCACATATTGGTGGTGGGGAATAATTGGAATGCCGGGGCAGCATTGCTTTGTTGTTTCGGCTTGTCTTCGGGTGTAGAACAAGCCATCAGTCCTGTTAAGAACAAAATGAATAAAAGGGTTGTCTTTTTCATAATTATATAGTTAAATGGTTAGAAATCTATTGTATAGGAGGCTTCGTCGCTCCCTCCATTGGGGAATGTACCGGATTTTAATATTGGGATAATTCTTTTCATTTTTTTCGATTGGTTTAAATATGGAAAAGGCGTGTAACCATTCTTCGCTTGTTTTCATCTTTGGTTACCGCCAAGTGACCATATTCCACAACAAGCACAGAACAGCTCACGCCTTTGGAGCGTGAACTTTCGATCTGCTTGTTCTCGTGGAATGAATATTTGGCGGTATTCAAGATGAAAGAGAACAAGAGCTGAAAGCTCGATTTTATTTTAAGTGTCCGAACGGGAAACGCTTATCCGGGTGTTTATACATCGGGTTAATTGCATTTATGAGGATTCTATACTGTCGTACACAAATCCCGTTGTTTCGTTCGTGTTTTTTTATTTGTTTTCTCTTTTCTTCTTTTAGGGTTTATACTCGATTGAATGATTTCAAAAACAGTTTATTAACGACTGTTCAAATACAAAAATAGGAAAAAATGATAAAACAGTATCTGTATCGCTTAATTTTTTTGCAAATACGGTTCGATGTGGATATTGACCTGCGTCCTTTTCCCGAAAGTGGTTTTGAGCGATTCTTCCACTTGTGTGGCGATGTCGTGCGCTTTGACGATAGACGAATCGGGGTCGACTTTGATGTGCATGTCGATGATGAATGTGTTCCCGTTTTTACGTGTGCGCAGGTGGTGGAATGCGATGACTCCGGGTGTCTGTTGTATTTTCTCGGCAATATTTTGTTCCACTTCTTCGGGGAGGGACATTTCGAGAAGTTCTTGTATGCTGGGGCGGGCGAGCTTATA
>ULYM01029875.1_pt1 | contig 24745 bp, 19 predicted proteins | sample 1962141 | NCBI WGS metagenome assembly ULYM01 (sample SAMEA4835862, study PRJEB28245) | human gut metagenome | biome: gut microbiome; material: fecal sample | place: Denmark | collected 2008
GTGATAAACGGCTTACAAGTTATTGAAAAAACTAATTAAAAAAACGGAATGGTATGAATACATATAATATGAAATTCCATGCTTGGTTTAGCGGAGTGATGGGGTTGCTCTTGGTAGTTTTCATAGCTTCGTGCGATGACTCCGATTTGATACGTCGCGTTGAACCAACTCTTGAAATTCAAGATGAATTGTTGATGGGGCCTGTCGCTTCTCGCCAAGTAATTGATTTACATTCTTCGTATCCATGGTTTGCCGAAGCTTCCGCTTCATGGATTAAACTGAAACGTTATCGTGGGCAGGCTTTGTTGTCCGACTCTATAGTGGCCGAAATCGAAGAGAACCCGGAGATGGCATTGCGCGAAGGCTGGATTGAGATTCGTTTGATGGATCAAATGTCGAAACGCATTGTTGTGAAACAAAACGGTCGTGGTTCATTGATTACGTTATCTAAGGATGTACTTTACTTTAATATTAATGGTGGTGAAGCTGTATTGGATGTAGTGACCGATCTTGAATGGGATGTAGAAGAGGAACAGATTGGTGGATTTACCTTTAAGAAAGTAGACGATACTCATTTGAAAGTTAAAGTTGCTAAGAACACCACTGGGACCGAAATAAGAAAAAATGTTATTTTATCAGACACTGGTAAAACAACAAAAACTAAATTGACAATTGTTCAGACCAATGTGGAAAAGATGTTGTCTATTTCTTTATCCGAAACAGAGAAAAATATGATTACTGACAAAAAAAGAACGCAATTTAATATTCCGGCCTCTTTGAATATACAATTTGATTGTAAGGTTTCTCATTCTTGGATTCATGTGGGTGAACTTCCTGAGTTTAGCGGTGATATTGTGCAAGATGTAAGCATTCCTATCGAACTGGATGCTAACGACGGATTTGAAGACAGAACAGGATATGTAGTTATAAAGAATCAGGGCGATGCGGTAGAAGTATCGGATACTCTCTATGTTACTCAGCGTATCTACAGTCAGATTGTTTATGTGAAAGCCGGATCCAATGGTGATGGATCTAGCTGGGAGAGAGCGTTTGGCACTATCGAAGAAGGTCTGTCAGCCTGTGCTCACTATGGTGATATGCAAATGTGGGTAGCTGCAGGTGATTATTATTTGAAAAATTGGACAGAGTTTAAGAAGGTGAATTTCTACGGTGGTTTTGAAGGAAAAGAAACTACAGTGGCTGAACGTACCATGAAGCGTAAATCTATTCTTCATGCTGCACCGTCTAATGTCTGGCCTTCTGTTTACATGTATAAATTGACAGAAGGTACAACACGTGTTGTTGATGGTTTTGAATTTGTAGACTCTAAGGGAAAACAAGGTGAAGGCGCTTTGGTAGCTTATGAGTATTGGATGATTAGAAACTGTGTGGTGAGAAATAATAATTGCGTCCGTGATGCTGGTGGCGCATATTTCTTGTGTACATTGATTAACTGTGTGATACGTGATAACGAAACATTAAGTACATCTTCTACAATGAATGTTCAACAAAGCACTTGTCTATATAATGTGACTGTGGTCAACAATAGAAGTGCTGGTAGTAGTGCCGGTGTTCGTTTAGGTTCTGGTACCTGCCAGATGGTGAATTGCGTGGTATGGGGTAATGTTCATACTAAAGGTGATTTACACAGTGGCTATTTGGATCAGAACAAGGCTGCTATTTTTAAGAATTGTGCTATTCAAGGCGGATGGATTTATAATGGTGGAAATACTCCTCAAGTTTCTAATTGTATTAATCTGAATACGGATAATGCCGCTACCGATGGTCCTCAATTTGCTGATGTAGCAGGTAAGAACTATCAGCCCACAGAGAGCTCTCCGTTGGTTGATGCTGGTTTGAACTCTGTGGTAAAAGATTGGAACTTGCTACTTGATATTCAAGGAGGTGCTCGTATATCAAACGCTGGAATTGATATCGGTGCATTTGAGTGGCAAGCCAATAAATAAAATATAGTGTAATATAGAAAGCAATTCTTTATTATGAATTATAGAGAATTGCTTTCTTTATTTGTTTACCTAATTAAAAATAATATGAAAAGTAAATTCTTAACAATGAAGTTTATATTGGGAGCACTGATATTATTTTTTAGTTGTGCTTGTTCTAATAGTAATTCTGAAGAGGCTATGCCACAAACCGCCATAGGACGGCAATTGGTTGAATCTGGTATGGCCAATGATGTGACTTTAGATAACGAGAGTGTAGTGCGTGATGGGGTAAAACTGAATGAATTGGCTTTTAAAACGTTTGGAGAGTCTCAGCATATTTTTGTGGTTACCATCGACTTGTATAAACTTACTATGTATTTGTGGTGGACGGTCGTCGAAAAGACTCTTTCTTTGCGTTGGGACTTACTTTGCCCCATCTGGCTACCATTATGAAGGCTGTGGGATGTTATAACGCTATCAACCTTAACGGAGGAGGGGCGACCACGCTTATAATCCGAAAAGTGAATGATGTTGGGAAGCCGACTTTCCCTATTTGAATACACCGTCCGATGATCTGGTACCACGTAAGATAACCAACAGTATGTTGATTATAGAAAAGAAGTAACTGTGTAATGCCGATTTAAGTAGGGATATTCAGTAAATATCCCTAAATAAAGGAATGCAAGTCAATAAAGGGAAAATATGAACAACTTGTGATATTATATGAATACGCCTACGCGGTGACTAATCAGTAACTTTGCAACTGTATAATAATACAGGTATGAAAAGAATATTGTTCACTTTTTCCTTGACACTTCTTGTTGGATATACTACGGCGCAAGAAACATTGTCATTGAGTCAATGTCTGCAGATGGGCATTGAACGAAATCTAAATTTAAAGACTTACGAGGGTAACGTGCTTAAGGGTAAGCACAATATCAGCGAAAACCGCTCTAGACTGTTGCCGCAAATTAATATAGGCGCAGGACTGAACGATAATTTCACCCCTCCAGTATCAGTAACCGACGGATCGGCATACGGCAAACCGTATAATGTAACCAAGACGCTGCAATATAACTCGTCGGCAAGTATTCAACTGCAGATGCCGCTTTACAGCCAGACGGCGCTTACGGCATTGAGCATATCAAAGACTCTTGACCAACTCAACACTCTTTCGTACACCAAGGCTAAAGAGGACCTCATTGTACAGATAAGCAAGATGTATTATCTAGCGCAAAACACTGAGGAGCAAATCGGTATCATCAAGGATAATATAAAGCGACTTGAAGAACTGCGCGATATCACTCAGGCTTTTCACGACAATGACATGGCGCTTAGCGTAGACGTGAAGCGCGTAAACGTAAACCTTGAAAACCTCAGCGTACAGTACGATAACGCCAAGGCAATGCTTACTCAGCAATATAATATGCTGAAGTATGTAATAGACTATCCTGCCGATAAAGACATCGTTGTAGAAAAGGCCGACATAGAGAAGACTGACATGGCAAACCTGAACGGACTGGACGAGAATCTATCTGAACTTCAGTTGCTAAGACAGCAGCAAACCCTCGCCGAACAGCAGAAAAAGCTTGCCAAGAGCGGTTATATGCCAACGCTTGCCCTTGTAGGCAACTGGACATACACTGCCTATACCGATAAATTCAAGAACTGGTTCCACTCTGGCGAATCAAATCATTGGTATAAATCGAACGGTATCGGACTGACACTGCGCATCCCTATTTTCGACAGCTTTGAGAAACGTTCTAAAGTAAGAAAGGCGCAAATAGACGTAGACAACGCCAAGCTATCTTACGAAAACGCACTGAAAGGTATGCAAACACAATATATCAACGCCGTAAACGACCTTGCCAACAATCAGCGTAACTTTAGCAAGCAGCGCGACAACTATCTGCTTGCAGAGGATGTATATAAGGTGACAAGCGACAGATATCGCGAAGGCATAGCCTCGATGACCGAAGTGCTGCAGGATGAAATGAACATGAGTAGCGCTCAGAATAATTATCTCACTGCTCACTTTAACTACCAAGTATCGAATTTGACATTGCTCAAACTCACAGGACAGTTAGACAAACTCACAAAGTAAATTTTGTGAGCGAACAGCCTATAACGATTGGAATTAATCAATTTTGAATTTACAAGCAACATATAACAATGGAAACTAATAACAGTAACAACAATAACGATAAGACCACTCAGTCTACACACGAAGCAACAGCCAAACAGCTTAAAAAACAACGCATACGCCAATTGGCAGTCAGCCTCATCGGAGTGGTTATTCTGGTATGGGGTATCGTAAAGATAGTCTGCATGTTCATGGACTACAAAAACAACGAAAAGAGCGACGATGCCCAGATAGAACAGTATATCTCGCCCATCAATATGCGTGCATCGGGATATATCAAGAAAATCTATTTCAAAGAACATCAAGACGTGAAGAAAGGCGATACCCTGCTCGTACTCGACACTCGCGAGTATAGTATCCGCGTGATGGAAGCCGAAGCAGCACTTAAGGACGCTATGGCTGGAGCAAACGTTGTAGACGCATCGCTGCAAACCACACAAACATCGGCCACAGTATACGAAGCTTCTATAGCCGAAATTGAAATCCGTCTTGCCAAACTTGAGAAAGACCGCCAGCGCTATCAGAACCTTGTAGCTCGTAATGCAGCAACACCTATACAGCTTGAACAAATAGAAACTGAATATAACGCAACAAAGAAGAAACTTGATGCCGTACGCCGCCAGCAGAAAGCTGCTTACTCGGGTGTAAACGAAGTACAGACACGTAAGAAGAATACAGAAGCTGCCATAGAACGCACTCAAGCTGCTCTTGAAATGGCTAAGCTAAACTTATCGTACTGCATTGTTACCGCTCCATGCGACGGAAAGTTAGGCAGACGCGCTCTCGAAGAAGGTCAGGCAGTAAATGCCGGACAGACTATCACATATATTATACCGAATACAGAGAAATGGGTGATAGCCAACTACAAAGAAACACAAGTAGAGAAACTATATGTAGGTCAGAAGGTAATTATGACAGTCGATGCCTTTAAAGGTAAGGAGTTTGAAGGTCGTATCACCGCTATATCTGGTGCTACAGGTTCTAAATACTCGCTCGTACCTACCGATAACTCTGCCGGCAACTTCGTGAAAATACAACAGCGCGTACCGGTACGCATAGAGTTTGAAGGTCTCTCTAAGGAAGACAACGAAAAGTTGGCTGCCGGAATGATGGTCGTAGTAAAAGCTCAACTTTAAGAAATGACACAAGCAGAAATATATACGGCAGTGCCCGAACATCTGCCTAAGAACTTTCCGTTCTACAACTGGGTGCCCAAGCCCCTTGGCATCGCTTTCCTCGTCATTCTTTTCATACCTATCATGACGGTAAGCGGTGCCTACACCGTCAACAGTAGTGAGATGGTGGGGGGACTTGGTATCCAGTCTGAACACATAGCCTTCATCAGCTTCGTCACATCAATAGGTATGGCGGCATTCTCGCCGTTCTTTTATTCGCTGGTGAGTGTGCGCCGCCAAAAGATGATGAGTCTTGTAGGATTCTCCATTCTGGCAGTGCAGAGCTATATATGTGCCAACACTGATAGTCTGTTCATCTTGGCCCTCAACAGCCTCATCATGGGATTCGTAAGACAAACGCTGCTGATGTGCAACCTCTTTACGCTCATCAAGTACGGATTCGGCATTGAGGCAACACGCAACGTAACTCCGGGAAACGAACCTAAAGACGAAGCGGGATGGGATGCCCTCGACACAGAAAAGAAAGCGAGTCAGCCTATCATCTACTTCTTCTTTATGCTGCTTGGGCAAATAGGTACATGGATTACTGCATGGTTTGCCTACAATTATCATTGGCAGATGGTGTATTACGCTATGCTGGGGTCTATACTCGTGGCATTGCTTATCACGTTAGTATGTATGCCTTATAACCCCTACCCCACGAAGCACTGTCCGCTGTCGTTCTCTAAGTTCGGGAATGTGGTAGTGTTCTGCCTGATGTGCTGCTCATTCGTTTACGTTACGGTATATGGCAAGGTGTACGATTGGTATGATAGTCCCAACATCCGCTGGGCAACGGTCATTTGCGTATTGTCATCGCTTCTGTTCTTCTATCTGGAGAAGACACGCCGCTCGCCTTACTTTATGCTCAAGGCATTCAAGTCGCGCAGCATACAGGGTGGTATCTTGCTCTTCATCGGACTGATGATATGCAACTCCAGCTCCATGCTTGTAAATATATTCGTAGGCGTAGGAATGAAGACCGACCAAATTCAAGTGGCAGCCCTCGGCAACTGGGTTCTGCTGGGATATTTCATCGGATTGGTTACTATCCTCCTGCTCAACAATAAAGGAGTACACTTTAAATGGTTCTTCGCCCTCGGCTTCTTGCTGATAGCCGCAGCTTCACTGTTTATGTATTTCGAAGTACAGACAGCCGGAATGCTGGAACGCATGAAATGGCCCGTGATAATACGCGCTACAGGAATGATGCTGCTATACTCGCTCATCGCCGTATACGCCAACCAGCGTATGCCATATAAGTTGCTTTCTACCTGGGTGTGCATCATGCTTACCGTGCGTATGGTGATAGCTCCGGGCATTGGTTCGGCTCTTTATCAAGTAGTTTTCCAGCATCGCCAGCAATACTACATTACTCGCTATGCTCACGACTACGACCGTACCAACGCAGAAACAGCCACTACATACGATATGACCGCACGCGGAATGCAGTATCAAGGCAAGAGCGAAACAGAAGCGCAAAATATGGCAGCCATGTCTACCAAAGGTAAAGTGCAAGTACAGGCTACGCTATCGGCCATCAAAGAAATATCGGGTTGGACAATTTACGTATGCGTCATCCTTGCCGGACTGATGCTTGTAGTGCCTTGGCCCAAAAGAGATATTTCGAAGGACACCAAAGAATGGTACATTGATTATTAGTTTAAAGCCAACACGTCCTTTTTTTCATTAACTTCGCCACAAACATTAGGCAGAAGCAATGAAAAACGGAAGCAATGACATAAATATACTCGAGCAGCAGATGACCAATAATGAGGACATCTGCTGCTCGTGTGGCATTATAGACTCTTTTCCAAAAGCCTTTTTCGACAATTATCAAATTGCCGACGTGGGCATCATCGTATGTACATCGGGCAAATTCACCATCCGCTGCGAAGATGTAGAATATGTGGTAAACAAAGGCGAAACGGCATTCCTCTCGCACGATGTACATTTCTCAGTTACCAAGCGCAGCGCTGATTGCTCTGTAGTCATTATACTATATCGTGCCGACTCCATACGCGATATTTTGGGTATCACCATAGTAGGAATGAAATTTATAGAGATGCTCAATCCACGCAATTGCTGGGTAATGCACACCGGACATGAAGACGAGCTGACAAAGTATTCCGAACTGTTGGCATTGAACAACAGCGACAATAATGTCTTTGCTGCCAACGAGCGCAGACTTCTCTTGCTGTCGCTCACCTATAGGCTTTGTAATATATTCCACGAAATATCAAAAGACAGCGACAATGCCTCAAGTCGCAAGCTTGAAATCTATATGCAACTGATACAACTGATAGACCAATATTACACCTGCGAACGTGGCGTACGGTTTTATGCCGACCGCCTGTGCCTATCGCCAAAATATCTAACCTCGCTCGTCAAATCGGTATCGGACAACAGTGTACAGGAACTTGTATTCAAGGCTATAACAAAAAAAGCTATTTCCCTAATTACCACTACCGATAAGAGTATTAAGGAAATAGCCGATTATCTGAATTTTCCCAATGCGTCAGCCTTCGGCACATTCTTCAAGAAACAAGTAGGAATGTCGCCGATAAACTATAGACAGAAGGAAGGTTAGCGTACCGCTTTCTTATTCTTTACGTACGGACATAAAAAAAGGAGTACCGCTGTACTCCAACCTTTGTTAACCTTAAATCTAATACTATGAAAAACACGATGCAAATATACGGACTTTCCCGTATCCTCCAAGCGATGAAGGGTAAAAATATATGTTGTATAACACGTTTTAACAAAACCCGCAAATCACAAAAGAGGATTTAACAAACAGAAAGCCACCTCCGCCCACAGCATTTCGCATCGGCAGAGGTGGCTTTAGCCTATATCGTAAAAAGAATTACTTCAGTTCAACGATTTCCTTACGAGCCACTTCAAGAGCTTCGTTTATATTGCTACAGATATTTTCCTTACCTAGCAATTTATAGAATCCTGAACGCTCTAACACGGCATGAACGCGCGGATTTACACCTGAAAGGATAATATGTATGTTCTCCTTCTGCGACATCTCGCACAGAGTAACGAGGTTATGAATACCGGTAGAATCTATAAACGGTACTCTACGCATACGGATGATACGAATCTTTGGACGGTCGCCTATGCTTGCCATGACTTCTTCAAACTTAGTAGCGATACCGAAAAAGTAAGGACCGTTGATTTCGTACACCTCTACACCTTCAGGAATAATAAGGTGCTCTTCGTGAACCACCAAGTCCGATTCGTTTTCTGGAGCGATTTCATCGGTAATAACAGAAATCTGAGTAGTCTCCATTACACGTTTCATAAACAATACGCAGGCTATAACCAAACCTACCTCGATAGCTACAGTAAGGTCGAAGATTACTGTCAGGAAGAAAGTGATAAGCAACACTGTAACGTCCGACTTAGGGTTCTTCAGCAAGCCCTTGAACACACGCCATCCGCTCATGTTATACGATACGACAACCAAAACTCCAGCCAAGCACGCCATAGGGATGTATTGTGCCAACGGCATAAGGAAAAGCAGGATAAGCAGCAATACTACCGCATGAACGATACCTGCTATCGGAGTACGTCCGCCATTGTTGATGTTGGTCATGGTACGCGCAATAGCTCCCGTAGCCGGTATACCGCCGAAAATAGGAGATGCGATATTAGCTATACCCTGAGCAATAAGCTCGGTATTAGAGTCGTGACGGTCGCCTATCACACCATCGGCAACTGCTGCCGACAGCAATGATTCGATAGCTCCCAACACGGCAATTGTAATAGCTACAGGGAAGAGGTTCTTAATAGCCTCCCAGTTGAGCGACGGCACAGCGGCTTCGGGCAACTCAGCCTTGATGCTGAAACGGTCACCGATAGTATCGATACAATCGATGCCGGCATACATCTTCATGCAATATACCGCAGCGGTAACCAACACGATAGCTACCAACGAGCCTGGTATCTTTTTAGAGAACTTAGGAGTAATGGCAATGATGAACACGCTGACTACGCTAACCAAGAAGTTCCACCAGTTAACCGTATCAAAATGCTTGAAATAAACCATCCACTTACCGATAAAGTCGCCCGGCACCTTGTCGCCACCAAACTGCAATCCGAATACATCGGCTATCTGGGTAGTGAAAATAGTGACAGCGATACCGCTGGTAAAACCGATAATGATAGGATAAGGAATAAACTTAATGACCGTACCCAACTTAAACACCCCGAGCAAAACAAGCAGCACGCCAGCCATCATGGTAGCCACCATCAATCCCTCGATGCCATACTGCTGAATGATTCCGTAGATAATTACGATAAACGCACCTGTAGGCCCACCAATCTGCACCTTGCTTCCGCCAAAGAAAGAGATGATAAAACCTGCTACGATAGCTGTGATAATACCCTTTTCCGGACTAACTCCAGAAGCGATACCGAAAGCGATGGCAAGAGGAAGTGCCACGATGCCGACAATTACACCGGCCATCAGGTCGGTAGTGAAATCTGTTTTCGAATAGTTCTTCAATGTAGAAAACAGTTTCGGCTTAAAATCGAATTTCTGCATTTTTTGTATTTTATTGTAAATTTCTGAAAGAGCTGCAAAATTATATAAAATCAGGCACTTATTTAAAGAAAGCCGCAACATATTGCTAAAAAGCCTTATCGTTCATGTTTATGCAATACATATTTCATTCTCCACACCAAGAATGAAAAGATTCTGTCTAAAGTAACATTTTATGCCATTCTCACTAAATTAAAACTATAATAGCCTACAGAGTAGCGTTTATAACGCCCATTTAGAATACATTTTATACTTATGTAATACACTTTTACTAAATCAGGCAAAACGCATTCTGCTTTCAAAAGAACTTTTACATGTTTATATTTTAAAGAATCGGCCTCAAAAGGCATTCTGAAGAGGGTTAAAAAAACAATGCGAAAGAATAAAAAAAGAATGTGAGTCGCAAAAAAAAGATTTCGATGAGTCAAGTGAAGCATTGCGATGAGTTGATTGAATCATCTCAATGTTTTTTCCGCACATTAAAGAATAAATTCTCTGTGGCTAATTTTTACTATTAACTAAACATAGTCTATAATTTAATGCCTAAAATAAGCTATAATAACATTATATTAGTTACAATATATAATATAGGTATACTATATAAAAACGTATAGTTCAGACAAATGAAATGAAAATAATTCTTAAAATCAATTTTGTAATGATTACAATTTAAAATATTATTCTTATATTTGTGATACAATAAAACGAAAGAAAAGTATAACCGACTAAATAACTAACGATTATGGGAAGAAGTATTAAAGGAACAAGAACTGAAAAGAATTTGGGAATCTCTTTTGCAGGTGAATCACAAGCAAGAATGCGCTACAACTATTTTGCAAGCGCAGCTAAAAAAGAAGGTTTCGAACAGATTTCGGCTATCTTTACCGAAACTGCCGACCAGGAAAAAGAACACGCTAAGCGTATGTTCAAATGGCTTGAAGGAGGCATGGTAGAAATTACCGCTTCTTATCCGTCGGGAAAAATCGGCACTACACTTGAGAACCTGAAAGCGGCAGCTGCAGGCGAAAAAGAAGAGTGGTCGCTGGATTATCCTAAATTTGCTGATATAGCCGATGAGGAAGGTTTTCCTGGAATCGCAAAGATGTATCGCGAAATTGCTGTGGCAGAAAGAGGACACGAAGAAAGATATTTAGCTCTGGCCAAGAATGTAGAAGAGGGCAAAGTATTCAAGAAAGATACTGAAGTGGTATGGCAATGCCGCAACTGCGGATACCTGCACGTAGGCACCGAAGCTCCCGAAGTTTGTCCGGCATGTCTGCATCCGCAAGCTTACTTCGAAGTGAAGAAGAATAACTATTGATAGAGAATACCACCACTGTAAAAAGACGTTAGTTCGATATAATCGGCAACTTAATGTGTTGATAATTATATCGAATTAACGTCTTTTCTTGTTTATAATAGCTGCCCTTCTCAAAAAAATCACGAATATTGCAAAACGTACAATCCATTAAACAAAAGACTTATGAGAAAAACACTGATTACTTTATTCTGCTTCTGCTTGGGGTTGCAACTTTTACACGCACAGCGCAACCCGGAACTATCGCTCGATCCATCGAAAGCCGAATGGTTTCGTGAAGCCAAATTCGGAATGTTCATTCACTGGGGCTTATACTCCATGCTGGAAGGCAGCTACAACGGACGAACACTGCCCGACAAGTCACTAAAGAACGGCGACAGTTGGTATGCGGAGTGGATTCACCCACGGCTGGAAATACCTAAGCAAGAATACCAAAAACTGAAAGACCGCTTTAATCCTACAGGCTATAATGCCGAAGAATGGGTACTCGAAGCGAAAAATGCCGGCATCCGCTACATAGTAATTACTTCTAAGCATCACGAAGGGTTTGCTTTATGGGATTCTAAAGTATCAAAATATACCATCGCACACACGCCATATAAAAAGGACTTGCTACAACAGTTAGTAGATGCCTGTAAGAAGCATGACATGAAGTACGGTTTCTACTACTCGCATTGGCTTGATTGGGAAGATCCGGATGCTCCGTTTACACAATGGGAACAGCCGCGACGCTCTGATAGCGATTTCGAGAAGTACTGGCAACGTAAGGTATTGCCTCAAGTAAAAGAACTATTGGTGAAATTTAATCCCGACTTGTTGTGGTTTGATACTTGGGGAGATAATGACCACATCACCCCTCAACGCCGCGATGAGCTGATTCGCCTTATACGTAAGAACAGCAACAAATGCCTCATCAACGGACGAATCTGCTACAGCAATCCGGGAGAAAACATCGACTTTCTGGAGATGGGCGACAATGCTTATCCCAGCAGCATCTTAGATCGTCCTTGGCAATCGCCGGCCACCATGCAACATTCATGGGGATATCACGCTAAAGACTTTAATTGGAAATCGGCCGACAAGATGGTGGAATATTTGGTGCAGTGTACTTCGAGAGGCGGAAATTATTTGCTTAACATCGGTCCTAAGGGCGATGGAACCTTGCCTATTCCTGCCGTACGTCGCTTACGCGAAATCGGAGCTTGGATGTTGGCTAACAATGAAGCGATATATGGCACCCAACCTATCCGCATAGATGCTCCTAATGGAGTATATCTATCGCAAAAGACCGTAGAAGGCAAACATTATATGTATATATTCATGGCGCAACCTATCAGCCAACTTACATTAGCCGTAAACGGAACCGGCGATTGTAAGGTATTAGAGACAGGGCAACCCATCACTTACAAAAACTACGGAGAAGCTGTTTGCTTAGATATTCCCGAAAATCTGTTCAAAGATTCGTCTCTACAGGTACTGAAATTGGAAATTAAGTAATAATAAAGAAAATAATTACAAGTTATCCCCCATGCGAAAGACAAGATTTCTTCTCGCATGGGCGATAAAACGACGAACTGACGAAGATTTCTTTCGAAAAAGGCGTTTAAAAGTGGAAACACAAAATAAACTGAGGTTCAATAAATTAACACAATATCAACCGATGCGTGAAAAACTTTTTTCATATTTTCTGCAAAAAAGTTACATGAAACATTTGGTAGTTTCAAAAATAGTCGTACCTTTGCAACCGCAATCGAGAGAGAAAGCAACGAAACAAAAACATAATGGTGCGTTAGTTCAGTTGGTTAGAATACATGCCTGTCACGCATGGGGTCACGGGTTCGAGTCCCGTACGCACCGCAGATATCCTGCTTCATTTATTTGAAGTGGGATATTTTTTTTGTCTTTCTACGCATGGCTCAGAAAGGAATGGTAAAAAAATAAGGTTGTATGTTTTGACGCATACAACCTTATTTTTTAACGAAAACAGATTATTTTAAATACTCTTTCAAGGTAGAGAGGATTCTTTCTCCACGAAGGTCTCTGTCGATAATAATGCCATCCGGATTAATCACGAACGAAGCGGGGATGGCGCTTACGTTATAGTCTTTAGCTATTTCGCTGTTGCGAATACCCTTCAAATCGGACAGGTTGAGCCATTCTATATTGTATTTCTCTACATCGCTAACCCATCTCTCTCGCTTATCGTCCATCATGAGGGTGATGAAAACTATATTCTTATCTTTCAACGTTTCGTAAGCCTTACGGATGAAAGGTATCTCTTTCTTACACCAGCTGCACCATGATGCACTGAACTCCAAGAATATGTATTTCCCTTGGAAATCAGAAAGTGAATGTTCTTTTCCGTTCAGGTCTTTAGCGGTAAAGTTGATAGCCAGCTTGCCGGTTGCCACCTTCTGCTCTTTGGCTATATAATTACGGAGTATAGTAAGATAATAAGAGTCTTGTAACGAAGCGTCCATACGTTTGCACAATGTCTCTAACTGCTCTATAGTCAGCCAACCTGAGTAATCGTTCAACAAAGAGGTCATCGCTTCGCTCTTGCTTTTTCCTTTCTCGTTCAACATATATTCGAAAGCCGCAAAAAGAGCCTCGCACTGCTGAGCTTGCAACTTAGGAGAAGCACTGTTTTTTTCCAAGAACTCTTTTTGAACCTTGTCGCTTGCCTGCTTGTACTTCTTATATGCTTCCGACCCTTTAAACTCGTCTACCAAAGCTTCGTATTCGGCCTGCAACGGAGCATTAGAGTAAGTAGTAATATATTTCCGTCCGTCAGCTTTAAAATCAACACCCATATCTCCGGGCTGAAGGTACATATCACTCATAGCAGCGTCTATTCCGTTTGAGTGACGCACGAAGAGAAATCCACGCATACTCTTTTCGAGTCTGCCTTTCAATATAAAGCTATCGTTTTTCACATCGCAGCTATCTACCAATCTATTTTCGGGATGTGATATGTAAAGATAAGCACGTCCGCCGTTAAATCCCTGAATGCTTCCTTTCAAGCTGAAAGGAGAAGTATTCATTTCTTCCAAGTGCTTGGCTACGGTCTTAATCATATTTTCTCCGCGCAAGTTGTTGGCTACAATTTTACCTTCTGGCGAAATCAAGAAAATCATAGGAATGCCGTGCACGTTATAAGCGTCGGTTACTTCCGAATTAAAAGCTTTCAAATCGGAGATTACCGGCCAAGGCAAGTTAAGCTCTTTCACGTCTTTTTCCCATTTTTCCTTTTTATCGTCAAGGTTAATGGTGAACATCTGGAAGTTCTTATCGTCTTTATGGGCTTCGTATACCTTCTTCAGGAAAGGAATCTCTTTCTTGCACCAACCGCACCACGATGCGCTGAATTCCATAAGCACGTACTTGCCGCGATAGTCGGACAGACGATACTGCTTGCCGTCAATGTCTGACAGGCAGAAATCGTAAGCGTCTCTGCCTACAGCTATTTTCTCCTGACGTGCCAACTCTTCTTTGCAGTATTTGATGTAGACATTGCTATCCATCGATGGAGAGAACTTTGTCAGCGCAGTTTTCAGCTTTTTAGAGTCATTCATCAGATAGTCGTAAACGTAGTATGCCACTACCTTGCTTTCCGCAAAATTAGGCAGCTGCATGATATACGAATAGACATCATCGAACGATTGCTTATATAATACTTCCAACGAATCTCTCAACGCCTTGTTGCCGAAAGCCTTTCCATACTGATAACGAAGCGAAGCGTATCTGCTGAATACGGGCTTTCCTTCTTTTTCGATGCGTTGGTATTCATCGTTAGTAGGCGAACCGGTGATGGTTAAACTATGCAGGTCTTTTCCTTTTACCTGCACGCGCGGTGAGTTATCGAGGAAGATACTGAATGTACCAATAAAATCTTCTTTACTCTTATATAAAGAATATGTCACCAAACAAGGGTCTTTCAACTTACCGGTATGCACTGTCTTTCCACCTTTCAGCTGCAGAGTATCAGTAAACCAAGCGGTAGTGTTAGGTACTCGCTCGCTCACCATAATCCTGCCATCCGACTGATTGCCCAATTGAATGTTTACTTTATAACCATTCTCCTTTTGCGCCTGCATACCTCCCGACAGTAACGTCAGGAGGGAAAATAAGCATATAGATTTCAGTTTCATAATTCTGTTTCGTTAATCGGGTATATACCATTGTATACCAACCTTATAGTTTATCATAGTCACATTGCCAAAGGCTGCTTCTTTCTTACTGCCATCAATAATGGCACCGTCGCCTACTACTGATACATCCAATAACATAAAGTCACACTTAGACGGATCGTTGCTGTTTTCTACGGCTACGGCTAATTGTTCATGATTCATCGGATTAAGAGCGATAGCCTTGATAGTACGGTCAAAATGACAACCCTCTAATTTCTTCACAGTATTTCCGTCGGTACTGTAGTTGTAAGCATAAAGTTCATTGCCCGAAGTGAAGTAAACATATGGACGGTTCTTACAAATAGCCCATTTTGTATTTTCCTTAATCAATGACGGTTCTGGGAATACTCTTTCATTTTCCGATCCATATACTTTAGTTCTCCATCCGTTAAAATAAAAGTTATGCACATAGTATTGTCCGTCATTACCTTTTAAGAAGGTGATAAATCTGTCAAGAGGTGCATATGTATATGTTGGACCACCGGCAATCAGAGTCTTGCCCATATTGTTAGGATTAAACTTCTTACCACTATCGTTCTTATAATTGAAATCCTGTATTTCTCCGTTACGTATCAGTTTATAACTCTGACTCTTCAAATCAAAAGTAATGATATCGCTTGAGTACATAATATTACCGCGAATTGTAATGGGGCTTAATTCATAATCACCCGGCACCGGCATACGTACAAACTTACCTTCATGGTAATTCGCATCCCAAGTGTTTTCAACATAACGCGTATACAGTTTTCCATTACTGAACAGATAATCCCAGTTCATTACACACTCCAAATTTGTCGGCGCAAAATTATCGGGCATTCCTTCCAAGAATTCATCTTTAGTATATACTACCCGCTTCAAGCTGTTTCCATCCAAATCGAGTGAATAATTAGGACCTTGGGGCAATCCGATAAATACTTCACCTGTTACTTCACTATACGGAGTCCAGTGTTCTTTTACCATTACTGCTCCCTTAGGCAACTTTTCACCATTTGCGGTTTTGTATATGTTGCTATACAAAAGACCATCTTCACGTATAAACGATAAGTCAGAATAATCCGGTTCATCGCTCAACACAAACCAGCCTGCAGCCAATTCTGATGTTACATCAAGGGTAAACATCTTCATAGTGCGTACACCCGATTCATTATCGATTACCGAAAAATCGGCATATTGTCCAGGTTTTACATCCAAAGTGACTATTATATCCAAATCTTTTTCTGTTGAAATCACTTTGTTATTTACTCGCCATTCGTAAGAAACATCTTTCAATTCTCCATCGGGCCATTCCAATGTTACCGGAATCTGTAACTGCGTGTTAACATAAGCTGTACATTTTTCTGGAATGCCGGAAATAACAGGTCGAGGCAAAGAACTGTAATCGTAGTTGCCTTTATCTTTGTAACAACAAGATAAACCTACAGTTAAAAGCAATAGGCATATATTGATTAGTAACTTTTTCATAATCTATCTTAGTTTTTAATTATCCAACAATAGGTACAGTCATCTGTTCTCCGTTATCTTCTGTTTGAGGATGCTCTATCAACCAATATTTAAACATGGTTACATATCCACGCATATCAGAATATTCCATTGTACCGCCATCTTTAACCAAAGTAAGATCATCCTTACCAGTTACTTGAATAAACAAACGGAATTTCTTATCGCTGTATATTCCCAATCCGCTACTGATATGCCATGAGTCCCACCAAGTTGGTTGAGTAAGCTTATCAGTAATGACAAGTTTTGCCTTGCGGTTATTTATCAGACCCGGTTTAAAATCCGACGATTCTTGTACAGCGAAGATAGCTTTTACACTTTTTCCGCTGAGTGATGCAGATTTCATGACGTGTACTTTTAAGTAGCCAATACTATCGTTGGCTTTTACTGTCAACTCATCAGTAGATACATTAAAATCCACTCCCTCTTTAGCTGTACTTTCTTCGGGTACGAACTTAACAGAGAAATGACGGTCTCTGTCTTCAAGCCGAGAAATGATATTCAGTTTTATATCAACCTCTCCTTCGGTCAAGGAAGGATCGTATGCAAAAGAGAACGTAGTACTATCGTTTTCACTCTTATTGAAGTGGATATAATTCTCCGACTGATAAGTGTCAAAGCCTTCTTGCGAACATCCGTAGAACGCTCCTAGACAAACAACCAGAAAGAGATATATGATTTGTTTCTTTTTCATAATTCATTAATATTTTAGATAATCTTCAATACGGTTTCCAAATTCTACTTCATTGGCACTCATAGGCAAACATCTCTGTTGCTGTGTAAGTTGCAAATCCTGACCATTTCTTGGAATTGCTAAGTTATGGCTCTTGTACCAATAGAACATTTGTCCTTCACCTAAGAATTCGCGCTTAGCTTCTGTTGTCAAGTCTTTAACAAAAGCTTCGTAAGAATCTGTTTTCACCGTCTGAGATGCGCCTCTCATCTTACGTACTTTTTTCAAATATTCTACAGCTTCATCTTTATTCGACTCATAGCTACAGTCGGCAGCGATAAAGTACATTTCTGTCAAGCGAATCATAGGGATTATACCTGAATTAGAAGTACTGTTACTTGTCTTGGCGTACTTATAACTGATTGTTTTATTGTTATTTGTGCTTTCACCTATAAGATTCTTTCTGAAATCGTCTGCATCAGGATATAATTCATTGGGATTTAGAAGAATCAAGCTGTTTTGACTGCTCGCATCATATCCGTAGAAGTTAGATTTTACATCTAATCCTTCAAGTGCAAATATCAACTCGTTTTGCATTACCACATCACGCTTACTCAATTCTACAGTAAAATCGCTTTCTTTAGTGAAAGTAAAGCGTCCTTCGTCGGCAGCCGCAATAACTTCCTTAGCATACTGAAGAGCCAATTCATTGTTGCCCATATAGTAATATATGCGTGCCATCAAAGCGGTTACCGCAAAATAGTTCATACGGTAAGCACGATAAGAAGCAAAGGTATCGTTATTGTCTTGCGGCTGTACAAAATGGTAAATGGGGTCTTTAAAGTTATCATAGAACACAGGGTCTATGTCTTTCAACAAGCCACGAGCAGTCTCCAAGTCGGCAAGAATCTTTCCTAAGATTTCTTTAGTCTTTAACTGAGGATGAATTCTCTGCTTAAAACTTTCTGCATAAGGTATACCCATTGCATCAGGATATTCCTTGTAGTTTAAGGCAAACCCACGCAACAAGTCGAAATGAAGGTAAGCACGCAGGGCCAACGCTTCTCCTTTGATAAGTGCATAGTGATTGTCAGTAAATTCTTCAGGCTGACGCTCAGCGAGTTTTTCCAGCAATATGTTACAGTTGGCAATGGTATTGTAATTGCCCAACCAAATGTTATCAATTACATCGCGTACGTTTCCGTTCTCGTAATTGTAAAGACTTGCCTCATACAGTAAATGAGACTTATTGGTATACGTAGTATAATATTGAGCTAAAACATCCATTAAACCGAATGTTAGGTTGCATCCGTAGGTATTGGCTTCGGTCATAGAAATATAGATACCATACAGAACCGATTCATATCCATCAGTGGTACTGAATATCTTATCTCCACTGACTTGTGCCTGAGGTATAACATCCAACCAATCGTTACAGCTGGTCGCTGAGAAAGTAAGGCAGGCACCGAGTAATAAACTTGCTATTTTATTTCTTTTCATTGTAGTGTTCTTTTAGAATTGTACTTGTACGCCAAAATTGAATGTATGCGAGAATGGGTAGTCAAGACCTCTTTCTCGTTTAATAGAAGACCAATAAGCAAGGTCTTCAACCAAGAAAGTAAATTTCAGACGCTCCATAGCCCATTTACGAGACAACTTAGTAGGTACTGTATAGGCGATACTCAACGATTTGAATTGAAGAACATTATTATCCTGAATCATACGTGAAGTCAACTCTGTACGGCTGTTATCGCGTATATCTTTGAAGAATGCCACATCACCTGGTTCTTTCCAACGGTCGTACAACACGCGGCGGTCGGCATTATAAATCAAGCTGGCGTTTTCTACACGGTCTACCAAAGTCTGGTTATATAGTTGTCCTCCGCATTCATACAAGAAACTCATGTTTACATTAAAGCCTTTCCAGTCAGCGTTCATACCGAATGAACCTTGTACCTTAGGAGCAGTGTCACCACATGCTACCTTGTTAGCTGCACTCCACTTATAAGTAGGATTTCCGTTCAAGTCGAGATAAACTTCTTTACCATTCATCGGATTTATACCCAACGAACGAACAGCATAAATGGTTGTTGTTGATTCACCTTCCTTAAACTGCACCTGTGGCTTAGCAGTTTCATAGCGTTTTCCGTATTCTGCCTGATAGTTATCTTGGTCTTTATCAATCTTCTCATTACGCGCTTTCAACGAGTTCGAAATTTCCTTGATAATGTTCTTATTATGAGCCATAGTTCCGAATACAGACATAGTCAAGTCCTTAGAACGATAAGGGAATGCTCGCAAGTTCAATTCGTATCCTCTGTTTGTCAGTTTACCTACATTTGCACGGTAATAAGCGAAACCGCTTGACTGAGGCAGTGTTACGTTAGAAAGCAAGTTGTTCGTCAACTTATCGTAATAGCTGAAGCGTGCGGAAATTAATCCTTTAAGGAATTCAGCTTCCAAATTAATATCCCATGAACGAGTCTTTTCCCATTTTAACTCATCATTTCCATAGGTTGTAATAATAGCTCCTAAGCCACCGCCATAGTATTTACCTTTATAGTAATTGAACATATTCTGTGCTTCGTACGGAGAAAAAGAAGCCTTACCTGTTTCACCAATATTGGTAGTAAGTTTCAAATGATTAACAACGTCTTTTATGCTGAACCATTTCTGATTATGTATGTTCCAACCGATACCTGCCGACCAAAACGGAGCGAAGTGCGAATCCTTACCAAATGAAGAAGAACCGTCCAAACGTCCTGACAAGTCGAACAAATAGATATTATTATAAGTATAGTTGAAGTTTACAAACGAACCGAACAAACGCGACAAACCCTCTTCGCCATCGGGCGACTGATTCAAGAACTCCTTACCGAAAGATACATAATCCATATTACCAGAAGGGAAGCCTATTACAGAAAATCCTACATTTGCATATTTGTTTTCTGTAACATTGACACCTAAAGCCGCATTCAGGAAGTGAGGACCGAAGTTCTGACTGTAAGTCATCAACGCATTGGCATCTAATGTATGGCTACGCTGGTCGTAGTTATGTGCTTCGCCTCTTTTCAATACTCCTTCTCCATCTGTATAATTAGAGATATTGTAGCGTACTGATGCCGGATCAATAAAACTGTAATCGTGATCATTACGCATAGAATATGATATCTGTCCCTTAAAACGGAAATGGTCTGTAATGTACCATTCAACGTTGAAGTTGTCTGTTACTTCAAGATATTCAGATTCATCACGGTTGTTCAACTGTGCTTCAACCAAAGGGTTACGTAATACATAAGTAGTAGCAACATACTTTTCGTATTGCTTAATCATATTGCCGTTATCATCATAAACAGGCCAATAAGGATTCGTTTTTACATATTCAGAGAATGAACCATAAGGTGATTCTTGTGACTTTACTTTAGATACCGACAAGTTATTTCTGAACAATACTTTATCCTTCCAGTTATACTGAAGATTCACATCAATGCCCAAACGGTCACGAAAAGAATCCTTCATCACACCTGGATTATTCTGATAGTTGGCCGAAATGCCATAGCGGATGTTTCTATCACCACCTTCCAAATATAAAGAGTGCTTTTGTCCCATTACAGTCTGAATAGGCTGAGAGAGCCAGTAGGTATCTACTCCTCTCTTTACGTTGCGCAAACGCAAAGAATAGTCCATATCCAATTTTTGCTGTGTGAATGGGTCGGTAGATTCATATTCACCTGCAAGACGTTCTGCTTCTAACTTCTCTGCAGCGTTCATCAGGTTATAGTCGCGCAAGTCGGGAGTCTGTACAAGACCGTCGAATTTATAGCTTATGCGCAAACGTCCTTGCTCCGGAGCTTTAGTAGTAATAACTACCACACCGTTGGCAGCACGCGATCCGTAAATAGCGGTAGCCGACGCATCTTTCAAAATAGTTACGCTGGCTACACGGTCCATATTCAAGTCGTATACTTTTTCTGCTGTTACTTCATAACCATCCAAAATGAAAGTAGGTTGGTTAGGGTCGTTCTTAAGGTTTGTTTCAGAGATAGAGCCGAAACCAGAGTCACCACGAATACGCATCTTAGGAACCGAATTAGGGTTTGAACCGGCAGAGATATCTTCTTGCAGCTTAAAAGAAGGGTCGAACACCTGCAAAGCGCTCATCAAGTTGGTATTAGAAACCTTTTCCAAATCAGCTTTAGCAACACTGATAGCGTTACCGGTAAAGCTCTGCTTGTTTTTGGTATAATAACCGTTTACAACAACTTCGTCCATAGCTTCGGCATCCTCAACAAGAGTGATGCTCAGATTATCTTGGCCCTTAAAAAGAACAACCTGAGTTTTCATACCAATGAAAGACACAATCAGATGCTGACCAGGCTTTGCCTTAAGTGTAAACTTACCGTTCATATCGGTAGTGGCACCCACATTCTTTTCTTCTTTTACAGTAATGTTCACGCCAGGCAGCGGATCGCCCATCCCGTCAACTACTTTACCGTTTACCTGCTTCTTATCTCCATCTTTATGGCGAATGCGGTAAAGAGTTATAGTATTATCGTCAATATTATATCCAAATCCGGCTGACTTAAAGATACGGTCAAGAACGTTTGTCAAAGACTCGTTCTTTGCTGTTACGTTAATAGAAGGTATACTTTTAATCTGCTCATTATTATACACGAAATTCAACTTTGTCTGATGATGCAAAGCATCGAAGAATTCTTTAACAGAAGCCTCTTTTAATTGAAGTGTTACTTTTTGTGTCTTGGCATTCTGCGCCCATAGCACACAGGGAAACAGACACCCCATCAATAAGAAAATCAAATATTTCCTTTTTTTCATAATGACTTGATTTTATTGTTATATATCAGATTATTTATTCCTCGTTTGCTACATGTATAACTCTGTCGTTTAACGTGATTTTGATGCCTACTGTCAGGCTTATAGAATTCAGAAGAGGATGTATTTTGCCGTATCTGCTCATATTGCCGGTAAAATGAAGCTTCTTCAACTCTGGGTCATCGAAGACCACTTTTACTCCATACCAATGCGAGAGCGTGCTCATTATTTCGCTTAAAGTCTCATTGTCGAAAATAAAACGGCCATCATGCCAAGCTACGTAAGGCGTTACATCTACTTGCTTAATATCGACCTTCGATGTTTGATTGTGGAATGTCAAGCACTCTGATGGACGAATTGGATATTCTTTTTCCTCGGATAGAACCCCTATACTACCTTCTACCAAAACAACTTTTGTAGACGAAGACGAGTATGTATTTACATTAAACGTTGTTCCATATTGCTTAATCGCAACATTATCTGTCAGTACCTTGAAAGGACGTGTTTCATCCTTTGCTACTTTAAAGAAAGCTTCGCCTTTTAGATATACTACTCTTTCCTTATTAGAAAAGTGCACAGGAAAGCGGAGGGTAGTGTTATAGTTAAGGTGTATATGTGTTCCGTCTTCCAACGTGATTTGGAATTCACCGTTTCCTAATGTTTGCAACTCATAAGGCTCTTCTTTAGCCTGCGAATCAGTTGTTTCCTCATCAGAAGATTTCGCTTTCATGATGATTCCTTTAGATGTAGGAAGTATATTCTGTTCTTCCTTCTCCAATAAACCTTCTTTCAGTGTCTCTTCGTTCAGATCCATAGTCTTACCCTCCGCAGTTCTAAATACCGCTCCGGTAGAGCCAGGAACAATAACTGCAGTTAAATTGCATTGTGAGCTTTGATATTCGCTATATAAAATAGTTCCTGCTATAACCAAAGGAAGAATCAATATCGCAGCGTATTTAAGAAATCTATGGAATAATGTAGGCTGTATGCGCAGAGTAGCTTTTTGGAACTTTTTCCAAGCCTTATCAGAATCTATGCGTTTGTATGCTTTATACGAATTGACATCGAAATATTCTCCTCTCAATTCATCATATAGACGATGGTTGCGTTCTGATTCATCAAGCCAAGCTTGAAGTTGCTTCTGTTCTTCACCAGTTAACTTCTCGCCTAATAATTGGCGAGAGATGATTTTTTCTATATTAGAAGTCCGTAGCATATTTAATTCTTAATTTATATAAAAGACAATCCAGAATTACAAATGAGGGACAAAACTTAAAAAAACAATAAAAGAACAGCTATTTTTATCAATTAAGTAGAAAAACGATACTAAAATGCCGGATATAAATACACTATTTATAATGCAACAACAAAGCATACCCTAAACGATTTTAAGGTTTAAACACATATGCCTTATCAATTGCTAATTTCGTGCGTGTGTTGCCAAATTGATAGGAAATCGTAATGGCATAATGGCTTATTTTAGTTATTATTTAAAGAGAAGTAAAAGCAATGCAAGCATTTCGCTATACGTCATCTTAATGCCTGTATCGTCTTTTAAAAAGCGCATAGCCCGTTTTTTTTGAGTCTTGACCGTTTCAATGGAAATACTTAAAATCTGCGCTATCTCTTCATTCTTTTTCCCGTCCATATACATCAGAAATATTTCCCTGCATTTTTTCGGCAGACGATCAATAGCAAGATAAAGTTGACGATAGATTTCTTCTTTTTGGTAATCGGCTTCTGGAAATTCCAATTCATCTTCATTCTTCACGAGGTCTACATAACGCTGCTCTACCTCTTGGTGCTTAATAACGTTTAGAACGGCGTTATAAACCGCATTATAGAGATAAGTCCGGAATGAAACGTACGATACGAATTGAATTTTCTTATTCCACATAGAGACGAAAAGATCTTGCACAACGTCTTCAGCTTCATCTTGCTTACTGATAAACCTCATGGCATAATTTACTAATGCCCGATAATATAAGCGATATAAAGTCTGATAGGCTTTGGGCTCCTGACGATTGATTGCTTCAATGAAAAGAATTTCGTCTTGTTCCATGGCTTTTACACTGTGCATTGTTAGACAAAAATAATAGATTTGTTTGAATTTGCCATAAAAAAACGTTCAGAAATAAGAAACTGTTCTTTTATTATCGCAAATATTTATCATGTGATTTTTTACACACAAAAATAGCCATACCACATATAACGAGTTTTAAGGCTCTCCATGGCAAGATTTATCACTCATTGGAAACTATTTACTAAGATAAAAACAAATGAAAAATAAAAGAAATAAAGCGTCAGCTTAAGCTTATAAAATCGAATGATACCACAAACCTGAAGATAATATATAAATAAGGTGTCCGGAAACCCCTTTGCGGCATAGGCATAAAAAAAATTCCCCTCACAACTGAA
>ULYM01000192.1_pt1 | contig 24430 bp, 20 predicted proteins | sample 1962141 | NCBI WGS metagenome assembly ULYM01 (sample SAMEA4835862, study PRJEB28245) | human gut metagenome | biome: gut microbiome; material: fecal sample | place: Denmark | collected 2008
GAATTAGTTGGCTAATTTTATAGTATTTACTGAATGTCCCTAATATATTAAAGGCGTAAAGAGGATTCGTTTATCCGGATTCTCTTTACGCCTTTTAATTTTGCGCATCACGCATAGCTATGCATACCCGTAAGGAAGTAATTTACACCTACATAAGTCATCAAGACCGAGAGGAAAGCTAACACCATATATATATGATAATGCATAGGCTTACGCATCCACGGCAACGAAGTTCCGTGAAAAGCAACACCGTATATCATAAAGGTGATGAGTGCCCACACCTCTTTCGAATCCCACGACCAGTAGTTGCCCCATGAAACATTTGCCCATACTGAACCTATAAAGATGCCTACACCAAGGAACAGCGTGGCGGGATACGACATCAGCTTACTGAAAAGCATCAGTCGCTCTACCTGCTCTGGTTTATGCCGCAAGCACAATGCAAGTATGCCGTTTAAGAATATATAAGCATAAAGCGCATAAGCTATCATAATAAGCGACACATGGATACTGAGCCAAGGCGATAACAACACGGGCATTAATGGAGTTATCTGCGGATTGATTTCTCCCAGATAAGCTACCAGCAACGTAAAGCCCGACAGCAAAAATCCGAAAGGAAGCACAAACAGGAAACGTCGCTGAAGCCAGCACGACAATACCAAAACGCATCCGGCTAGAAAGAGCATCGTTTCATAGCCGTTGCCCAAAGGCATTCGCCCACCGATATACCAACGCAAGGCATATCCTATCCAGTGAAACAGGCATGAAGCGAAAAGCAACCATACGAAACCGCATTTTATCACTCTCACCGCATTGCTTACGGGAGCATCTTCTCGCCTCAACCCAAGATAAAGAAGTCCACCGAACGACAAGATTCCCAAGGTGAGGTTTATCATGAAGAGCAACTTAGAGAAAGGAATCTTATTGTATAACAGTTCCGCCTTTACCGCTGTTTCTGAAAGCGGAGTAACACTGCCATCTTCAGGCAAAGGCTTGATAAGCGTACCCTCACGAAGCATCAGAATAAGCCCTACCTTTTCGTCGAGTTCCAGAATGGCGTTCTTCAACTTTGAGTCGTTCTTACACGCTTCCCCACTCAGCATCGACTGCAACTTATACTTGTCGCCATCGAACAACTCATTAAGCGCGATGTATTTGCCACGAGGGTGATTAAGCATCTGGCGCAAGGCACCGTTCTTAACATAAATCATAGGCTCGCGTGCCCAGTCTTCAGTATACACCAGCCAAGAAGCAAGTACCTGCTCTGGCGATAGTCCACGATAAGCGTCTTTGCCGGTAAGCTTCAAAACGAAATCACGAGCCAGCGTGTTGAGCGGCACTATGCGGTCTTGGTAAATCACCTGCTTGGCGCATAGAGTGTTCGCCTCTTCAAGCGATATCGCCCTTAGCTCGGCATGGGCAGATGCTCCAAACACGAAAAGCAGCATAAGCATCAGTCCGCCTTTGCGTAGCAACGGGTTCTGTAGCAGTCGGCGAAACGACTCACGCTTACTGACAAGCAGTCCGATAGATGCCAAAGCCAATAGTACATATCCGGTGTAAGCCACGCCTATACCCATAGGGTCATAGTTAACGCTAAGCCAGCTGCCCGAACCATCATCGTCGTACGATGACTGATACAAGCGGTAGCCATCTACAGAAAGTACACGGTTCATGGAGATATTGGCAGATACCGAATGTCCGTGCTGCACATACGTCACCGCACTAACATAATCAGACGGAGCTTCCGTGCCAGAATAATACTTGATATTGAAACTATCCAGGCGAAGAGCGAAAGGAAGCGAAACCTCATGCTTGTCCGACTCACGGACGAATGTTGTCACTTCAACCCCCTTCTTTAAATGGATATACCCCTTTTCGCCAAACAGAAACGTAAGCATAGCTCCCCCTAAAATAATCAGGAAGGAGCTATGAAGCAACACTACGGGGAGGCGTTTAAGCCAATTGAATCTTGTCATTGCTACCACTACAAAGCAAGCCAATATTCCCCATAAACAACAAAACCACACTGAGTGGTAGATGTATCTTTCAACGAAAGCAGTGCCTCGGGAGTGCTCGATGAATGTGGCAGCCATCAACACTCCCGTCAGTACTACATATATAAGAATTAGAAATTTCTTCATTATCGTAATAAGCTCGCGAATAAAACTTCACTGTTTCTTGTAGAAATCTCTATACTTAACCTAAGTATATAAAAACTAAGCCTAAGAATATATATACTTAACTTAGGTTTATATATTCTTAATCTAAGTATAGAGTTTTTATGCCAACCGGCATACTTTTTCTTCGCAGCTAATCAATCTTCTCCATACTATATCATCAAAGGGCGTGTTGATACACCCTCATGATATAATATGTATGTTTAGAAATTATTGAATTCAGGATTTATAATCTCTTTAGTTCCCATGCACTCCATTTCTATGAGCCATCCCGGACGGCAAACCGGAGCCGAAACTATTACCTTTGGAGTATCGGGGAAACGGGCGTCGAACATTTCCTTCACCACGGCATAGTCGGCAGTATCGCGCAGATATACTATCATCTGACCGATGTCGCCGAAATCCATTTCCGCTTCGCTCAGCAATGCCTCAACATTCTCCCACATGCGCTGAGTCTGCTTACGTATATCGCCCGGATAGAGCACATTACCCTTATTGTCGATGCTGGCAGTACCCGAGATGAATACCTGACGACGGTCGCCATAGTCTACGTAAGTGCCGCGCTCAAAACTTACACCATATTCGTATGTAGGGTTAAGATGAGTAGGTGCATAAAGAAAGTGCATCTGCTCAGGCTTAATTCCTACCACGGCATAAGTATCAAGTTGCACCAATACCGATGGGTCGGCGTTGCGTCCACCTATTCCGGTACTAGATATATAATGTGTCTTCTCCGTCAGGTTCTGAGTCATAAAGACCTCATTACGAGCCTTCACCACTCCGGCATAATTCACATCTACGTTCTGCACGAAGAACCAAGTACGAATGCAGTTGGTAGCAAGATGTCCGCCGCTTTCTATCAGCTGCATGATGTAATCCTTCAGCAGAAGTCGGGTTTGGTATTCGGATGTCTGCGCATGATTATATGCGCTTCCTCCCCACAGATGACGATAGCCGTTATGACTCGCCTCGAATAGTCCGCTACTCAGCGTGGCAGGATCCATTCCGGTCTGCAGATACACCCACAAGGCAATCTTGGTTCCGTTAAGCGGAGCCTGCTGTATAACCGAGCATCCGCAGGTAGAGCTTTCGGGCACTGCGGCAAGCAGTGTGTCTACCTGATTTGCAGCATCGCTCAGAAAATAGCGTTTGAATACAGCTATGCCGCCTTTCAACTCCTCCTCAAGCAGGTTATAATAAGTATTCAGCACAGCGTCTTGCTGCTCTTGGTAAGTCTGTTCCGGACGGGTAGCATGAACCATGACGTGGTATTCGGTCACTCCACCCTCTACTTCAAATTTAGAAATCTCAACGAAAGAGTTTTCCAATTGTTTCGTTATTCTTTGTTGTTTGTTGCTCATAAAATCTTATAGTTTTAGTATCTATTCCTTCGCTCCGTTGCTTATCCAACTTCTTATCAAAGCTACCAGCGAGGAACTTTTTCGTGCATCAAGAATGTCTACATGATCGTGCCCCAAGTGTCCGTTCTCACTAAGTATAAGCGGAAGGAAACTACTTGTGGCATTGTTCGGCTTAACCAGCAGATAATCGGGGTTCGACTTAGAGGCTACATTAACCAAACAGCCGTAGCTCTTACCCGAGGTAAGGAACAATCCGCGCGGAGCACTGCCCTGCGAGCCGTGACACGAAATGCATTTATCATTGAAGATGTAAGTCTGTATGGTGTTGTACATGGCTACGTTCACCTGTCCGGCATCCATCTTTATGACATTGTTCTCGGTTTTAAAATCGTTTTTATCGATTTCCTTATACGCCACTACGCTCTTTCTTGAAGCCCTATCCATAATGCACAACTGCACCTTCTCTATATCATCGGTAATGCCCGACATATCGAGCGATAAATCGCCGTCTGCATCGATAACCTTATAAATGCTCACCGCATCGTCTGACGTAAGTCCCGCCAAAGCCAACTCATAGCCGCTTGGCCATGTGCTTATACCTTCTACAGAGGCCGTCAGGTTTACGGTGAGACCATCTTGAGGGATAACGAGCTCTTCCTCGTATATACGTCCTTCATCGCACGAAGCGAGAAGCGCCCCCAGACATAAGCAGACTGAAAGACTTGTTTTCATTTTCTTCATAACAAGACTGTTTGAAAAATACATGACTTAGAATGCGTATTGCAACTGAACGGTAGCCGAGTGGGTAGCCAATCCGAGATTGTCGTTGTCACGATCTAGCTGGTTAGCGTGTCCGGTACGTCCGGTGTACTGATACATAGCCTGCAACTTGAGGTTACATCCCTTGAAGAAATAGTTCACACCTACAGCCGGCATGTTAAGCAATCCGTCTTTAGTGGTGCTGTTACGATTCATGATGTCATAACGTGCAGCCAACTGTACGCGAGGTGCTACAAAATAACCACCCTGAATGTATCCGCCTACATAGTTATAGTGTTCGTTTATCTTCTGACGCTTGGTGAAACCTACGTTCATCCAGTAAGCCTCGGCAGCGAAATACCATTTATGATATAAAAGTGCCCATTCAAAACCTACACGGGTATCGTTGGTGCTTTCGTTCTCGCTCTCTACATTGATAGAACCAGATACACCAATCAACATCTTCTTTTCATCAAGACGATTAGGATTTCCTTGAGTAGAAGGCATCACACCGTAAGGCATGTATGTAAAACGTCCGGCATAAAGCAGTGAGGGGATGTGCCAATCGTCGCTCATGGTTTTAGACGCTGTGTTTACAGCAGCTCCGGTTCCGTTGAACAAGCCGATTTCGTAACCGAATTTATCTTTCACCAATCCGTGAAGTTCTACACCCAAGTCGAAACCTGTACCGATGTTAGGCGTAACGGCGTTAAGCGTATAAGGCATAATGACTGCCGTAGTAAGCGATGCAGGCAACTGCGGGAACAAGGTCTCGCCAAGTGTAGTGAGGTAAGCATGAGAGAAAGGAGTTTTAAACTTACCCACACGCAGCTGAGCTGCTTCTTTAAACTTAACGTCGAACCACGCCTGCTGCAACAGCTGACCTCCACTCTTTGCCGCATTGATTGAAAGGTTGAAAGAAACCTTATCGAAAGCTTTTCCGGTGAATCCGAGTACGGCATACGGAATTCCGAAGCCAGAGTTGGCGATATTGTCTTGATTATAAGCTTTATCGAGACCCTCGTCATCATACCAGTTAAAATTGCCGCTGGTCTGCACCAACATATACGGTTTGAATACGAAATCGCCCTTCTTGCTCTGGATAGTAAAACCTTCGCGTCCGGCTAATGACACTACCCCATTTTCACTGTCTTCTTCGTGCTGGGCCATCATGCCAAGAGGTAAAGTGGCAAGTGCGGCCAATGCTATAATTTTTTTCATGCTGTTCTGTAGTTATAACGATTGTAAAAACTTGATTAATGCGTCACGGTCTTTCTTGCTCATATTCTTGAAGATGTTCTTCGACGCTTCGCCTTCGCCTCCGTGCCACATAATGGCCTCAACAAAGTTGCGGGCACGTCCGTCGTGCAAGAAGTATGTATGTCCGTTGACTTTCTCCTGCAGTCCTACACCCCAAAGCGGAGTGGTACGCCACTCGTTTCCACGGGCCAAGCCGCTTACGTAGTCGTCGTTCAGACCTCTTCCCATAATCTCTGAACCCATGTCGTGAAGCAAGAAATCAGAATAAGGATGGATAGTCTGTCCGCCAAGCCAAGGAATATGAGTACCGTTAAGCAATGTAGATCCACGCTGCTTAGTGTGAAGCGTGGTGACGTGGCAAAGATGACATTTGGCTTTATAGAAATTCTGCTCGCCTATAGAAACCAACTCTCTCTCTTTAATAGTCTTGTTTCCATATTTCACATCCTTTCCGGTGCTGCCAAGTCTACGGGCAGGCACACCCAAGCATTGCAGATAAAGGTCTACATTCTCCATGTCTTCGGTCGATACATCAAGCTTATCGTACGAAAGTCCCATCATGCTTCCTCCCTGCATCTGGCTCTGACCTTCGCATATTTCTTCTGGGTAACGACTGTTCGTAGCTCCCATATCGCTTGAGAATCCAAGTTCTACCGTCAAGTCCTGGTGCTGAGCTTTATTTCCTGAGATACCTAATCCCAGTACTCCTCTTTCAGTAATGTAATTGCATCGTCCGCTGATGCCATACTCAGGATAGTTGCTCTTGGCTGCTAATGCCTCAATCTCTGTAGGGTCGAGCGACATGAGTTGCCCCATACCTACATGACGCAATGGTATGCGCACTGAGATGTTAAGGTCTTCGGGCTTCACCGCCTCTGCTGTCGGTTCGCCGTAGTTCTTAGTACCATCGGTATACCACTCGGTAACCTGATAATGCGGTAATGCAAGTTCGTACTTTTCGGGAGTGGTTATGCCGTCTTCACGGTCTTCGGCAGTCAACGGAAACTCGCCCGATTCATAGCTCCATGTTACTTTAAGCTTACCTTCGGGCTTTACGCCTTCAATACTTTGGTCGTGTAGCACACGTCCGTAATCGGGAAAGAACGAACCGTTCTTACGGGTGATATAAACCAACATAGACGAAAATCCTGTAGTACCCGATCCGCCTTCCCATGTGCCAGGCTTGGTACGTCCAGAGTTACGATGACAACTACCGCACGAATAGCCGGCATAAACCGGACCTAATCCTGTGTCGCTTGTCAGGTTGACATCGCTGTATATCTTATCGCCTTTATCGAAACGTTTGGCGTAAGTTCCGCTCAGCCAGTCGGAACCAGTATCATAAGCGAAGGTAGATTTGGTGAAGACAGTAGCAGTACCAGCCGACAGTGCGTATCCGCCGGGGATGCTTATGTCTTGCACGTCAATCCCGTCATCGCTTTCGCACGAAGCGAGTATGGCTGCGGCGCATATTAAAGATATATATTTCATGTTTGAACAAATCATCATTCTCTTTTCTTAAGGATTGTTTTATTTACGGCACGAATATTACGTCTATACATGCCTAAAAGTAAGCCGGAGTTCTTCCAGCTTACTTTTATATATTTACCTTAAAAGCTCTCGTTCGATTTAGAAATCGAATGATTTGAAGCGTGCGGCAAAACTGTCACCACCTTTGTAAGATACAGTCCAATAGTCGTAAAGACTAGAAGCATCTTTCTTCAGCAAATAAGCAACTTGTTTCATGTAGTTACCCCAGCTCTTAGCGTTAGTGCTGTTGTAAACCAAGTATTCGTCGCCTTCGCCCTGAGCCTTATCGTTGAGAGTACGAGCCTTACCGTTGTAGAATGTAAGGAACTCAAGTGTATGGAAACCACGCACACCCTGTTTTGCTTCAATTTCTTTGTCGGTGTTATCGTCTGTCCAGTCAAGGTTGTCAAAGTTGCCAGAGTTCAAGATGTTAGCGATAGCTCCTGCATCAAGAGGCCAAGAGTCCATGTTAGGATCCAAGCCCTGATCGTCTACAGGACCGAAAAGGAATGCTTCGCTAGTTTCCCATGGTGCACGTGCTATCAACCACTGATCAGATACGGCCTTCAAGTTTTCATTTGTAGGATTTGCCTGGAATGTAGAAACCAAATCATAGAGCTTAGAGTTCTGTTCTTTCAGACTTCTGTAAGTAGGCAATATCACATTATCAACGTAATTGTTTACGATAGGAGCAAGCACTTCGTCCTGGTTAACGGCTGCTGTACCTTCCATGTATGTTTTAAGTTCGCCCAAAATATCTTCCAGGTCAGCGCAACGAGTCTGAGCTGTTTTAGCTTCTGTGCAGTTAATATGATCGCGGAATGGGTTAGGAATATTCAAGATAGCTTTTGCAGCGGCGTCGATAGCTTCTCTTACTCTTGTATCCAATGAAGAATTGTTCTTACTAATCAATGCAGCCAACGAGTTCTGAGATACAGTACCGTCTAATGTGCCGTAATAAGAATTGCGGATAGAATAAATGTTGTTGCTATAGTCTTCGCGAGAGTGGAAGCTGTACCAAGATTCTACAGCCAGAAGAGCTTCGTGCTGCTTTCCTTCGTTATAGAGGTTCAACGGGTCACCGATTTTGCTTTCGCCTACTTCGTGAGCGATGTCTGAACAGCCGTCGATAATCTGTTCGATGCAAGTGAATGATTCGCCTGCGGCAACTTTCTCTTCTGTAGCACCCTTATCGTCACTGCATGATGTAAATGTCATAAGCAAGCCCATCAAGAAACTTCCTGCCAATAAAAAATTCTTTTTCATACCTATTTTTAATTATTTGATTTTATATTATTTATCTTTTTGTGAACCAGCCGATATAAGCTATACCGAACGACAACTCATTTTCGCTGTTGAACTTAGTAGTTCCGAATACTTTCTGAGTACCTATCTGGCGTGTAGTATAATCTGCCTTTACTACCAGGTTAGGCAGAGCGTACCAATTTACTCCGGCTGTCCATTTGCTTACCTGCAGAATGTTCTGCATGGTCTGATTATCGTCGCCTTTCTGCTGAGGGTTATAATAGTCGTAACGAACAAACGGATAGATTACAGGACACTTGCCTTTCTTGAAGAACTTGCTTACGTTTACGCCAAGTTCGCCTCCATAGCACAGTGCTGTCTTAGCAACGTGACGACGCACTCCAGTGGGATAGCTATTAGTGTTGCTCTTGTTTCCGGTAACCACATTACCTATAGCCGATGCATTATCGAGATTTCCCCAGATAACATTGGCGCGTGCTGTAACGTACTGGTTTTTATACTGACCGTCGAAAGAGAAAATTTTCAGTGCCGAACGACCGATTGATGAATACTTCCAGCTCTTATCGGCATTCTTCAGAACGTCATGACAATAGTATGCAGAAGCCCCAAGTCGAAGTCCCGGCACACCTTTATAATCCAGACGAGCTACATAAGCCGGCGATGAGAAATTGTCTGATTCAAACAAGCCCTGCTTACCGCCCTGTACCCAGTTAAGCATACCGAAACCGTCAGGATTCAATCCGGCAACCACCATTGCCTGATAATCGAAGTTAGCATAACCTCTACCAAAAGTACCGAACACCGATACACCTGTTTCATGCCAAGTAGAGGGTAATATTGTTGTTTCACCTTCCGGACGAGAAGTTCCGAAGAAATTGATTGGTTCATGATGAGAGTTGGTCAGTCCCAAAGGCACAATCATATGACCTACACGTACGTTGAAAGCCGGATTAATGAGTCGGGTAATGTGGAATTGCTCCAAAGCTACCTCACCGCCTTTTTCCATCTCGCGTTCATACTCCATGTTTTCTGTTCCGCCGGGAGCACTTTCCATCTCCTGTTCTATGCCTACGCCACCCGATTCGAATTCTATTTCGGCACCAAGCACCCACTTAGAGTTGAACTTATAATCGAGTGCCAACACGAAACGCGGAATAGCTATCGTACTTCTGTGTTCACGGGTATTACCGTAGTTCGCACCCGAAAAACGGTTCTTTCCATAATCCATAAAGCTGGCTACCATCTCACCGTATCCGCCGAAACGGAATTTCTCATAATCGTCGGTATAATTGGTCTGCTTGATTTTAGGCTGCGCCTCAGCCTTTACTTCCGACGCTGTGGCTACTTCTTTCTCTGTAGTTCCCGGTTCTGCTGCCAACGCTGGCAGGGCTGCCAACGAAAAGAGAGCTGTAGTCAGAATAATGTTTCTTTTTGCTTTCATTGCTTTCTCTTAATTTTTTCTGGTGCAAAATTAGAGACAAGCAAAAAGTGGGACAATACCCAAATTTTACGAAAAACAGCTTAAAAGAAACAATAAAGCGTTAAAAAGTGTTCTAAGATTTAAGGAAGTTGGCAGATTTATTTATAACACACTGAATACAAATGAATTTACGTGCTTATAGTGTATTATCTCATTTAAAATATGCTCTAAAATATATACCCTAATGTGGGTATAAACCTATACGGTGAATACCTTCTTAGCGGTAGCTACTATTGGGTAACCGAGGTGAATTTTAACAAAGGCCGATACCGTCATTTATGGATTTTCTTCTTATAGATTTCGGCTCTGCGCAGCACGTCGCGCACAAAGTTATAGGTTTCCGTACCTCTGAAGTATCCATTCTTACATACGGGGTCTTGATAATACTCCTCATTGCTCTTCAGCAATACATAATGGTCTACGTGATGCTCCCACCGATAGCGGTTTCTGCCGTATTTCTCTGCCAACGCCATGGCATCTGTTATGTGCCCCACCCCGGCATTATATGCAGCCAACACGAATTTGGTGCGTTCTTCGGCCTCGGGCACACGCTTGAATATGCTTTGCAGACGAGCGATGTATTCTACTCCGGCACGGATACTTTCTTCTGGATCTTTCTCTTTTCCGCTAGGAATACCCATAGCACGACATGTGGCAGGCATCAGCTGCATAAGTCCCTTGGCTCCTGCCCACGATACAACATCTGGATTGAAGTTAGACTCTGCGAAACATAGCGAAGCAAGCAAACGCCAGTCCCACCCCACACGTGGAGCGTACTTACGGAACAGATGGTCGTAATGCGATATCTTACCGTCTTTAACCGATAGTATAGCCGCACTATGCGGATGCTTGTTGAGTTCGAAATAACGTTTGGCACTAATCTTGAATTCCGGCGAATTGATATTTTCCTTGTGCCACTTGTCGGCTGCCTGCGCCAGCAATGGCGAAGTCTTACGCACCGCCCACGATGAGCGTTGATCAAAGCTGACAGGCAACGATACATTCAGGTTGGGATAATACGTACGGTTAAGTTTCGCCACTTCTTCAGTTGCCAATGTATAGTCAATCTTCCCATCCGCCACCCACGAGATAAGTTCTTCTACCGACACACTATCCGCCGAAATCTCTTTCACGTTAATGCCGCCGCCCAACTCATCATTCAGATTACGTAATCTGGCCAGATGCGCCCCAGGAGTAGCATACACTTCCTTCCCTATCAGTTGGGTAACATCGGTAATAGCCGACTTGCTCTTCCGCTGAACCAGCACCTGATGGGTGATATTCTCTTCGCCACAATAAATTACGCTATCTTTAAGCGCATTGCTGATAGTAAGATTAAATGCTATAAGATCGCCCTTCCCGGCAAGCAAGCTATCGGTCATGGCCTTTACATTCTTCACTACCTTAATGTTCAATTTCACGCCAAGCGATGCGGCGAACTGCTGAGCCAACTCGTACTGAAAGCCCATAGGCTCACCACGATAGCTGAAGTAAGATGTAGAAGAGTTCAGGGTGAGCACAGTAAGCTCGCCCTTTTGCTGTATGGCCGGAAGGTCGATAGCGCCTTCCTCGTTTCCGTTGCCATTGTGACAAGACGAGAATAGCGTCATCGCCACAACCATTGCCAAGAAGAAGCGGAACAGTTTCATCGTTCTAACATTTTTTCAATATATGTGGTAAGTATATCGATGGCTTTCTGATTAGTTCCACCGTTGGGAACGATGATATCGGCAAACTGTTTGGTAGGTTCGATAAATTGGTCGTGCATAGGTTTCAGCACATTACGGTATTTATCGATAAGCATTTCCAGCGGATGTCCGCGCTCTACAGTGTCGCGCGTTATCACACGCAGCAATCGTTCGTCGGGACTGGTTTCTACAAACACCTTCAGGTCCATCAAGTCGCGCAGACCCTTGTCGTAAAGGCTCATAATACCTTCTACTATAATTACCTCCTTAGGTTCTACGTGTATGGTTTCTGGTAATCGGGTGCATACCAAATAAGAATATGTAGGCTGCTCTATGGCTTTTCCATGGCGAAGCTCGGCAATCTGCTGTCCGAAGAGAGTCCAATCGAACGCATCGGGATGGTCGAAATTAGTCTTCTTGCGTTCCTCTAAACGCATGTCCGACTGATCGTTGTAATAAGAGTCTTGAGGTATAACCGCAACAGAATCTTTCGGAAGGCTTTCTACTATTTTACGCACCACGGTGGTTTTGCCAGAGCCTGTTCCACCTGCAATTCCTATGATTATCATCTTGTATATTTTGAATTTTATGTTTTAATTTGCACTATATAGCATGAGCTAAATGCACAAATATACAATAAAATATAAAATAAGCAACTATGGTCAAGCACATTGTTTTATTTAAGCTGAAAGAAAGCCTTACGGCAGAAGCCAAATCGGAAGTAGCCAACAGTTTTAAGAATGCCATCGAAGCACTGCCAGCTTCCATTCCGTTTATACGCAAAGTATTTGTAGGAGTAAACATCAACGCTGCAGAGGCGTGGGACATCTGTCTTGAAAGTGAATTCGATAGTCTGGACGACGTAAAGGCATACGCTGTACACCCGGCTCACGTGGCTGCCGCCGGCATATTGAAAGATGCCAAAGCCGACCGCGCATGCTGCGATTATGAATTCTAAAAACATCAAATCCACATGAAAAAGATAATCAATCCTTGGATAGGAACAGAAGGATACAACTGTTTCGGTTGCGCTCCTAATAATGAGTGGGGCGTAAAGATGGAGTTCTACGAAGACGGTGACGACATAGTGAGCTACTGGCAGCCCGACGGACGTTTTCAAGGATGGCACAATACACTGCACGGAGGTATTCAGGCTACCCTGCTCGACGAGATATGCGGATGGGTAATTATCCGGAAGTTGCAGACTGCCGGTGTAACCAGTCGCATGGATACACGATACAAAAAGCCCGTCTACACTACCGACAAGCGCATCACTCTTAGAGCGCACATCACGGAACAACGCCGAAACATTGTAACGGTAGAGGCTTCTCTTTTTAATGAAGCCGGAGAAGAATGCACGCACGCCGTATGTACTTACTTCGCTTTCCCGCCCGAAAAGGCGCATCAAGAAATGCACTTTGAGCACTGTAAGACAGAAGACGAATAACCGCCTATACGGTATGACAAAATGACGTCATCAACATTACAGAAAGAATAAAATGAAAGAAAACAAAAAGTTTTCCTGATATTTATTTGGAATAAAGAAATCCATTACATACTTTTGCAACAAACAAAATAACAAAACGAATAATATGATTATAAATATTCTACATCACCATCATCATTGCACTAACGTAACAATACGGTAGCCGGATGGTTGTATATAGATATATATCATAAGACATAACGAAAGAGGCTTGCCGTAGTGGTGAGCCTCTTTTTTTATATAGCACATTAACAAGAATACAAATTAAAAATACACATTGAATATGCTTAGAATTGCAGTACAATCAAAAGGCCGCTTGTTCGATGACACAATGAACTTATTGGCCGAAGCCGACATTAAATTGTCTACCTCTAAACGAACTCTGTTGACACAGTCTACCAACTTCCCTGTAGAAGTATTGTTCCTTCGCGATGATGATATTCCGCAAAGCGTGGCAAGCGGAGTTGCCGACATAGGTATAGTGGGAGAAAATGAATTCACAGAAAGAGATGAAGATGCCGAAATAATCTACCGCTTAGGATTCAGCAAGTGCCGATTGTCTCTCGCCATTCACAAAGAAGAAGACTATAACGACTTGTCTTGGTTCAACGGAAAGAAAATCGCCACTTCTTATCCTGCCATTCTACGCAAATTCTTGAACAATAATAATATCAACGCTGACATTCACGTCATCACCGGCTCTGTAGAAATCGCTCCGGGCATCGGCCTCAGCGACGCTATATTCGACATTGTTAGCTCCGGTTCTACCCTCATCAGCAACAATCTTAAGGAGGTGGAAGTAGTAATGAAGAGCGAGGCTCTGCTCATCGGACACAAGAACCTTTCGCCCGAAAAGAAAGAGATACTTCAGGAATTGCTGTTCCGTATAGAAGCGGTTAAGGCAGCCGAAGACAAGAAGTATGTACTGATGAACGCTCCTACCGACCGCCTAAAGGAAATAATCGAAGTACTTCCGGGCGTAAAGAGTCCTACCATCATGCCGCTGGCTACCGAAGGATGGAGCAGCGTACACACCGTACTCGACGAGAAACGTTTCTGGGAAATCATCGGCAAGCTGAAGGCACTCGGTGCACAAGGCATCTTGGTTCTCCCTATCGAAAAAATGATTCTATAATCTTCTAACTACCGAATGCTTTTATGAATATTATACGTTATCCCAACCGTAGCGACTGGGCTTTCATTCTGAAACGCTCAGCCCTAAAGACTGATTCGCTGCAAGACACCGTGAGAGAGATTCTCGACAAGGTGCGTGCCGAAGGCGATAAGGCAGTAAAAGAATATGAAGAGAAGTTCGACCACGTGCAACTCGACTCATTGCGCGTAACCGAAGAGGAGTTTGAAGAAGCCGAAAAAGAGGTAGGCATAGAACTGAAAGCGGCGATTATGCTTGCGCTGAACAACATCCGCACATTCCACGCCGCACAAAAGTTCGAAGGCAAGAAGATACAGACCCTGCCGGGAGTTACTTGTTGGCAGAAGGCAGTAGCCATAGAGAAAGTGGGCTTATATGTTCCCGGCGGAACAGCTCCTTTATTCTCTACAGTGCTGATGCTTGCCACCCCTGCACAGATAGCCGGATGTAAGGAGATAGTGCTTTGCACACCTCCCAACCGTGAGGGAAAGGTACACCCCGCAGTGCTTTACGCCGCACGTGCCGCTGGAGTGAATAAGGTGTTCAAAGCCGGAGGCGTGCAGGCCATCGGAGCTATGGCTTATGGCACAACCAGCATACCTAAGGTGTATAAGATATTCGGACCGGGCAATCAGTTCGTCACCGTAGCCAAGCAGCAGGTTTCGTTGCGCGATGTGGCTATTGATATGCCTGCCGGACCGTCGGAAGTGGCTGTATTGGCCGACGACAGTGCCAACCCTGTATATGTAGCAGCCGACCTTCTATCGCAAGCCGAACATGGTGCCGACAGCCAGGCTATGCTTATCACTACATCCGAGGCTTTGCTCGATGCAGTGACTGCAGAAGTCGAGAAACAATTGGCAGCCCTTCCGCGTAAAGAGCTGGCTTCGCGCTCGCTCGAATCGAGTAAGCTGATATTGGTAAACGATATGCAAGAAGCCATCTGCATGGTAAACGAATATGCTCCGGAGCACCTTATTATCGAGACTCGCAACTATAACGAAGTGGCGGCGCAGATTATCAATGCCGGTTCTGTATTCCTTGGCTCGTTCTCGCCCGAAAGTGCAGGCGATTATGCTTCGGGCACTAATCACACTCTGCCTACCAACGGATATGCCAAAGCTTATAGCGGTGTAAGCCTCGACAGCTTTATACGCAAAATCACTTTCCAGGAAATTACACGCGAAGGCATCGCCACACTGGGTCCCGCCATTCAGGTAATGGCAGCCAACGAGCACCTTGACGCTCACAAGAATGCAGTGACCGTGCGCCTCGAAAACAATAAATAAAAACGCAAATATCATGAAGTCTTTACAAGAATTGACACGTCCCAACATCTGGGCATTGAAGCCTTACTCGTCGGCACGCGATGAGTACAGCGGAAAAGAAGCCTCAGTGTTCTTGGATGCCAATGAAAATCCATATAATACGCCCAACAACCGCTACCCCGACCCGCTGCAGCGTGAACTGAAGAATCTTATCGCTCCCATAAAGGGTGTAAAGCCCAGCCAGGTTTTCTTGGGCAACGGTAGCGATGAGGCTATCGACTTGATTTACCGCTGCTTTACTCGTCCGCAGACCGACAACGTGGTGGCTATAGAACCCACCTACGGTATGTATAAGGTATGCGCCGACATAAACGATGTAGAGTACCGCCCTATACAGCTCGATGCCGACTTTCAGCTATCTGCCGATAAGCTACTTGCCGCATGCGACGCTAATACTAAGGTAATATGGATATGCAGTCCCAACAACCCTTCCGGAAACAGCCTGAACCGTTCAGAAATACTGAAAGTTCTTTCTGGCTTCGATGGATTGGTAGTAATAGACGAGGCATACTCTGATTTCTCGTCCGAAAAGCCATTCCGCTTGGAACTCGACCAACATCCCAACATGATTATCCTCAACACATTCAGTAAGGCGTGGGGATGCGCAGCTATCCGCTTGGGTATGGCATTTGCCAGCGCAGACATCATCAGCATATTCAATAAGGTGAAATACCCATACAATGTGAACCGCCTTACCCAAGAAGAGGCACTGAAGATTATTCAGAAACACTACGAAGTAAAACGATGGGTAAACTCGCTGATCGAAGAAAGAGCACGACTGATCGAGGTGTTCGGCAAGTTGGCTATATGCAAGCACATCTACCCCACCGATGCCAACTTCTTCTTGGCAAAAGTAACCGATGCCCGTAAAATATACAATTACTTGGTAGATAAGGGCATCATAGTACGAAACCGAACCAACGTGACGTTATGCAAGGACTGCCTGCGCATCACTATAGGCACCCGCCCCGAAAACGATATGCTGATAGAGGCGCTGAATGAATATAAGGAGGCGTAACCATGAAGAAAAAAGTATTATTTATAGACCGCGATGGAACAATCGTGATAGAGCCGCCCGTAGACTATCAACTCGACGCTTTCGAGAAGTTGGAGTTTTATCCTAAAGCGATACGCAACCTTTATTTCATCCGTCAGAAGCTCGACTTCGAGTTCGCCATGGTAACCAACCAAGACGGATTGGGCACTCCGTCTTTCCCCGAAGATACGTTTTGGCCCGTGCATAATCTGGTGCTGAACACCCTGCGTAATGAGGGAGTGACATTCGACGAGATTTTCATAGACCGCTGTTTCCCTGAGGACAACGCCCCCACACGCAAGCCTCGCACCGGAATGCTGACTCGCTATCTCAACAATGACGATTATGACTTGGCAGGAAGCTTCGTGATAGGCGACCGTGCTACGGATGTAGAGTTGGCAAAGAACTTGGGATGTAAAGCCATCTTGCTGCAAGATGACAAAGAGTGTCTGAAGGAAAAGAACCTGGAAGATGTATGCGTACTTGCCACTACCGACTGGGACCGCATAGCCGAGTTTCTGTTTGCCGGAGAGCGCACAGCCGAAGTGCAACGCACTACAAAAGAGACTGATATACGCATCCGCCTGAACTTGGATGGCAACGGTACTTGCCACATCAACACAGGACTGGGATTCTTCGACCACATGCTGGAGCAGATAGGCAAGCACGGCGGCATCGACCTCGACATCACCGTAAAAGGCGACTTGGAAGTTGACGAGCACCACACCATAGAAGACACCGCCATAGCACTTGGAGAATGCATCTACCAAGCCTTAGGCAGTAAGAGAGGAATAGAGCGCTACGGCTTCTGCCTCCCTATGGACGATTGCCTATGCCAGGTATCACTCGACTTCGGCGGTCGTGCCTGGCTGGTATGGGACGCAGAGTTCCACCGCGAAAAGATAGGCGACATGCCCACCGAAATGTTCCTTCACTTCTTCAAGTCGCTCAGCGACTCCGCTCGCATTAACCTAAACATCAAAGCCGAGGGTCAGAACGAACATCATAAGATAGAAGGCATCTTCAAGGCGTTGGCGCGAAGCATCAAAATGGCTGTCCGCCGAGATATATATCATTATGAAGTTCCCTCTAGTAAGGGATGTATTTAAAGAACATTCCCATCGCTCCGGTTGTTGGGCGATGGGAATGCATACCTCCTAATAGAATAGTGTGTGCATCAACTTTCATACACTTTTAAGAGTTTCAATCAACGATTCCACAAGGGAAATGACAGAATACCAAATCTTTGATTGCGGAAGTCTGCTGTTTCAATCCACACTCCCGCATGGGGAATGACCTGTCAAACAAGTCGGAAGTGGCACTCAAAGGAGTTTCAATCCACACTCCCGCATGGGGAGTGACACTTACCAAGGTGCGCACCCACTTCTTACGCTTGTTTCAATCCACACTCCCGCATGGGGAGTGACTCATGAGAACAAAAAAGTACTACAAAATCGTTAGTTTCAATCCACACTCCCGCATGGGGAGTGACAACAGCAGCTGAAGCAAATCAAGAAAGAGCAAAAGTTTCAATCCACACTCCCGCATGGGGAGTGACATTCACATTGCTGCTAAAGGTTTGTTCTTGCAAAGTTTCAATCCACACTCCCGCATGGGGAGTGACGTATCCAGAGGACTGGTGTGACAGAAAGATTAATGTTTCAATCCACACTCCCGCATGGGGAGTGACACAGATGGCGGAAGCGAACCAAAGGCGAAATAAAGTTTCAATCCACACTCCCGCATGGGGAGTGACCTACAGCAGTAGGTACTTTAGGGAAATTATTCGGTTTCAATCCACACTCCCGCATGGGGAGTGACACCGACAAACGACCTTTCTGATGAGGCGTTAAAAGTTTCAATCCACACTCCCGCATGGGGAGTGACCTGTAGCCACCCTCATATATAGGCGTTTCCGCTTGTTTCAATCCACACTCCCGCATGGGGAGTGACTTCCGTTGTCTGCGCTTGGTTGATTACTTCTTGTTTCAATCCACACTCCCGCATGGGGAGTGACTATCGAAATCACATATACAGCGAAGAAGAACGGGTTTCAATCCACACTCCCGCATGGGGAGTGACTAACAACTTTTGGACACAATTGGGCGTAGGAATTGTTTCAATCCACACTCCCGCATGGGGAGTGACCAAATGCAAGCACAAACCGACCTAATGAGGGCAGTTTCAATCCACACTCCCGCATGGGGAGTGACGTGTCGGCAGGTAGTCCGACTTCGCACATGAATGGTTTCAATCCACACTCCCGCATGGGGAGTGACTTCTCGGCAGAGTATTATTACAGCCCTACCGATTTGTTTCAATCCACACTCCCGCATGGGGAGTGACATGTTTTCGGCGCCAATGTTGTCGGAATTGTTATGTTTCAATCCACACTCCCGCATGGGGAGTGACATAGCGCAAGCGAGAAACTTTATACGAGGAGATGTTTCAATCCACACTCCCGCATGGGGAGTGACCTCCATTAAGCCGTCTTGTGTTATGATTACGATTAAGTTTCAATCCACACTCCCGCATGGGGAGTGACTACTGTTGACTTCCTGAAGTCATTGACAGGTGATGTTTCAATCCACACTCCCGCATGGGGAGTGACCTGTGGTTCCGGAGGTGATTGATGGGTATAAGAGTTTCAATCCACACTCCCGCATGGGGAGTGACACAGATTTCAGATGGGCAAAATAATAGAAATAGATGTTTCAATCCACACTCCCGCATGGGGAGTGACGTATATTATGATGTTTTAACGAGAAAATAGACTGGTTTCAATCCACACTCCCGCATGGGGAGTGACGTAGTGCTGCAAAATGATACACCCGATTTGAGAGTTTCAATCCACACTCCCGCATGGGGAGTGACTAACCGAGCCGGGCAAAGTTACTTCGTGCACGATGTTTCAATCCACACTCCCGCATGGGGAGTGACTCCCGTCCCCATTAATTTTATAAACAAATTAAAGTTTCAATCCACACTCCCGCATGGGGAGTGACAAAAAATATCTATCAAAAACAGAAGACTATCAAAGTTTCAATCCACACTCCCGCATGGGGAGTGACCGCGTAATATCTATACATCTAATTTTCAGATGATAAACATACATTTTTGCGAAAATAATATTTTTCAGACTAAAGCAAAACAATAAGGCTCTATTTTTACACAACTCACTAACAATCAAGAGGTGCGATATATATGCAACAACTTGCAATGCTTTAGGTTCGCAACGTTAAATTATTAATTCCGAAGATACATCCAAAGACGCCGACTTCCCAAGAGTTTCTATATGTCTATTCCAATTCTTCCCTAAAAAATAAAAGCGAATACTATCCTGTTCACTGTCGATTATAGAATTGATTTTTGATTTTAATATCAAAAACTGAGACTCTGTCAACACACATTCAAACACAGAGGCCTGAACTCGATGCCCATAATTAACACATTCTCTTGCTATTTTCCTCAAACGAGTTTTGCCTGATACGGAAGTAGTGTCTACATCATAAGTAACTAGTACAAACATACGATTTTATTTTATTAAAAATACAGGATAATCATCTATATCTTTTCGGATAAATCTCGCCAACAACATTGCTTGAATGTAAGGTAGAAGCCCTATACTCACTTTCTCATTTAAATAAGGATGAGTAATCTGCTCTTTTTTCCTATTTTGCCAAGCCGCTAAAATTGTCTTTCTGCCAGAATCTGTCATAACAATTCCTTCGTCACCCTGCTTAATAAAATCTCTTATAGTGATTTGTTTTCGGTTTATCAGAGAAAGAACTAATCTATCTCCTAAATACGCACGCAGTTCTTCCATTATATCCAAAGATAATGACGCACGCCCAGGCCTTAATGCATGCATAAACCCTACATATGGATCTAAACCAACAGTTTCTAAAGCGGATGTCATATCATTACATATAAGAGTATAGATGAAAGACAACATTGCATTGATAGCATCTTTAGGAGGACGACGATTACGCCCTTCAAAAACAAAATCTTCTTTTTGATTGAGAAGAAGACGAGAAAAAACACCAAAGTAATAAGTGGCGGCTTCGCCTTCTATTCCTCTTACACTATCAATAGAATCAGCATTCTGTACTCTCCTCTTACACCGAATCAGCTCTTCTGCAACCTTTTCTATAGCCTCATCGCTTCCGTTATCTCGAATAAAACGACGCAAGATATTCCTATAGTTTTGTATTTTACCACCAACAAAGAGTTTACTGAGATGTAGAGTATAATCAGGATCATCGGAATTCTTGTATTGTGCTTTCCTCAACAAAACATTCCCCCTAGTCGGTCCTTGAGAACGACTTATATACCTTCCTTGTGGTGAAAGAAAAGTCAGCGATACGTTATTGTCAGCACATAATTTCATTAGTCCAGGGCTTGCTCCCATATAACCGAAAGTAACGATTTGCTCTATGTTGTGAATGGGAATACGAAATATCTCGTTTTGCTTAACAGATATTACAACGTTTAGCCCATCTTTACTAAGATAAGCCTCTTGCGTGGTTACATATAATGTATTAAGTAATATCCTCATATAGATTCTTCTTTAAGTAGGTTGAAACTTGAGTACAATCACTCATTTCCGGCATACAAACATCTACAAGAGAACAGTTCTTGCAATGATGTTGTTTTACAGCTTTAGGCAATACACCGGTTTTAAATATTTCATGCATTTGGTGGGCACATTGCATTGTAGTATGTCTTAAAGATTCAGAAATAGAGATGATTTCTCTATGCTTTATCTCATCATAATACAATGCTCCATATGGAATGTTAATGCCATACATTTCTTCAAGACACATAGTCTGTGCTGCCAATTGCACTTCATCTCTCTCATCCGGTTTATGATGTCCCCTCTTGTATTCCACCGGATATGGTTTCCAATAACCTTTATACCGATTATGGGTAATGGCATCTTCTGGTGAATCGGAAGGAACAAGCTCTACTGCATCTGTTATGCCATACAGTCCTAATTCTTTAGAAGCAACATGAAGAGAGCGAAGCGTGATGACATTACCATTTTTCTGACGATAAAAAGGATTATCTACATTCTTGTGTAGAATTTGTCCTTCGGTCGTAAGCTTGTTCTCTGCCCATTGTTGTTCAATATGAATCAAAGCCCATTGTCGGGGGCAGAACATAAAGTGCTGAATCCCCGACAACATGAGCATTTCGTCTTCAGTATACATGGTAATGATACTAAATCAATTCTTCTACTGTTACGCCATTAGGCACAGAGTCTTTGTCAATTGTAACATTGTAGTCGCTAAACGATCTTGGAGCAGCATCTGTTTTCTTCTCAATTTTTACCAAGTCGAACAATTTATTTGCAGGAGCATTACCAAGCATAGAGTCATGGCGGAACACTATTAATTTCTGTGCGCTCATTAAGCCACGTGCTGCAGAACGGTCAACATCGAACATATTCCTCAATGCCTCGAAGAAAAGCTGCAAGTCTTCTTCCGAAAAGCCAGTTTGTTTAGCAAGATTAGCAGAGATGAAACCGTGGCAAACATACAGCCCGTAAGGAACAGTAGCTTTACGTCCCATCGTTCTATTATCGCCTTTCTGCTTTTCTGCCTCCCCTTCTGTTGCAACAGCCATACGTGTAATAGAATGTTCGGCTGTTGCTATAGGATCAACAGAACGAGCGAAAGTAAACTGAATAGGGCCTCTTACTTGCCCTGCGTTTTTACCTGTTGACATAACAGCACCAAAAGTACGAATATCATAATAATTTTTACACATAAACATACGAGCTGCAGCTGTTTTATCTTTAGCATTCTTCACCTCTGTATCATCATGAGCTTTGTCAATCTCACAGTTAAGAACTGCCTTTTCCTTAATAAAAATGTCATAGCCATCTGATAAGTCCTTTGCAACTTGCACGTAATTGCGTACTTTACGTTTTAAACATACATCCGTTACTAAGCCCATACCTGTCTCTGCATCGACACGAGGAAGGTTTCCTGCATCAGGATCACCATTGGGATTACCATCTTGAACATCAAATATGTAAACAAAATCGATTCTATTATTAATTTCAGCCATAATACTTATAATTTAAACGTTAATATTTCAATCCTTATTTTCACCCTCTTTTTTAGTAAAGAAATCCTGCCGCTGATGATAGTATCCGATAAAGAATCTACCTTGGTCTTGAAGATCAAGATGTGCAGGAAAACCAGCTGCAGGAATTTTATCGATAATTTCTTGCTTCATTTTTTCGTAGAAAATCTTTCGACCTTCATTTGCTAACTTCTCCATATGGTGAGAAGACAAGTTTAGAATTGTAGCAAACACCGAAGCGGGTGTTGCACTTGCAGCATTCATATATCTTTCACGAATACTGTTGATTCCATTTGCATCTTCCTGAATTTTATCAAGAACTGCAAAAAGACGGCCACATAAGTAGCCCTGATTTGTGTTACTCTTGTCTAACATAATGTCTATTTTTTTGTTACTATCATTTATTCTATTGAGATATGCCTTTATAATTGCCATGCGAGCTATACGAATTTTATTATTTCCAGACTCAGCCCTTATTCTACGAACACATGCCGAAAATAAAGTGAACGGGTATGGTATTCCCTGAAATATACTTCTAACCAAGGCTTCTGGAAGATTAGGAGTCACTTCCGACTGTTTTCCGCTTAGAGTAACAGCAGAAAGAACATCCTTGATTCCCATGTAAGGTTTCTTGTCCTTACGAATATCTACTATCTCCATATCCTCAAAATGGCGAAGAATCTTTCCTGCAAAATCTTTTAAAGCGCATTCAGCCCAATACACAACAGCGATTCTTGCTGCATTTGGTGCAAGTCCTAGTATATAAAAACGATCATCTAATGATGTCTTTAAACTTCCAGAATAAATGGAAGTAAAGACTTTACGCACTTGTTCTATCTTAGCATTAGGATCATCATGTTCTTCTTCTGCATACCCTAATAAATCAAAGAGACTTTCTTCTGCTTGCTCTGCAACTTCTGTATTCGATGATGCCCAAAATACAAAAGTTCGATTGCCTACATTAAATTTATTATGAGAGCCTTTTTGTAACATGGCATTAAGAGCTGTGGTATAAGCAAATTCCGCTTTTTGAGATATCGGAGCATTACCACATTTCTTCTTACCATAAGAATCATAACCGGAATTAACCTGAAAAGACACAAGTTTAGCAGTAGCCTGACTTCCGGGAATCATTGTTGCGGTTGTTGTATCTACCGCCAGTCCTTTCTCTCCCGTTATCAAACAAATGTCATTCCCATCAATTGACTCTTCTGATTCTTCTAATTGTAATAGTTCTCTTTTTTCAGCTACAATTTTCAAGTCGCCATCTATCCTGAATGAAAAGGTAGAGAATTTCTTCGATAAGTTTTTCTTTATCTCTTCCCATAAATTATCATGCATAATAGAAGAAAGTATCTCTTCTTTACTTTGCTGATAGAACTTACATATAGCCGCCAACTCAGAACTGTCAGGATATATCTTATAAATAGAAGCCACCTTCTCTTTGAAGGCTATCAAACAGCTCTGCTCCTTTTCATTACGTTTACTCCTTAATTCTTGTAATGCTTTGTCAGCATCTTGATATGCTTTTTGCGCTTCTTCAGATTGGCTTGCTTGCTCCTTCAAATCATTAACTTCTTTTTCACTCTTTACCACATCATTATCCATGTCGGCGTAACCTAACACATAGGTACTATTATCGTATAAGTAATTAGCGGCAACAGCACTAGAACGTCCAACATGCTTCTTAACAAGATACATTCTTGCTTGATTCTTGTCCGTACGGCAATCATCAAAACGGACAAACTTTCCTTCTTCTGAAATAACTAACGTGAGTTCGAAATAAGAATAAATATATTTCAGTGATAAT